>WNFF01000626.1_pt1 | contig 55395 bp, 53 predicted proteins | sample 5400441 | NCBI WGS metagenome assembly WNFF01 (sample SAMN13153345, study PRJNA577476) | soil metagenome | isolation source: 120 cm saprolite under Douglas fir tree site 2 hole 3 replicate 1 | place: USA:California | collected 2015-04-18 | reverse complement strand
CGTAGAGGCCTTCGCCGTCGGTCTGCCAGAGATCGAGCAGCGCGCCGCCGACCGGCTCGCCGGCAAGCCCGCGCACCGTGCCGGTGACGAAGCAGGGCACGCCGGGCGCGCCCGCCGCCATGTCGCCGCCGTGGGCGATCGCCGGCGCGTTCGGCACGTGGAACGGGCCCTCGACCGTGCTCGGGGTCGCGCCGCCCGGACGGCGATGATTGATCGCGTCGACCAGCATGCTCACGCCGAGCACGTCCGAGGCGAGGATGAATTCCTGCCGCTTCTGCGAGCACAGCTTGCCGGTGCGGGTGAGCCAGTCGATCGCCGCCGCCCATTCCGCCTCGGTCGGCTCGATGTCGCGCACGAAGCCGTGCAGATGCCTGATCAGCGACTGCATGATCCGTTTCAGCCGCGGATCGGGAATCTCCTGCCAGCGCTCGAGCGCGACGTCGGTCAGGTTGTCTTCGGTCACATGGGGCATGGCTGTCTCCTGAGATCGGTTCTTCTTGCTTGCCGGTCGCACCGCTTATTGCCGCCCGATTTCCCGGCGCACGATGCCGGCGCCTTCGACCATCGCCCGCATCTTTGCGAACGCGACCTCGCGCGCAAGATATTTCAGCCCGCAATCGGGCGCCACCACGATCCGCTCGGCCGGAACAAAGGACAGCGCCCGGCGGATGCGCTCGGCGACGGTCTCCGCCGTCTCGACGGCGGGGTCGGCGAGGTCGATCACGCCGAGGATGATGGTCTTCGACGGCAGCTCCCGCAAGACCGCGAGATCGAGCCGGGGCTGGGCGGCCTCGATCGAGACCTGGTCGACGGCCGAGCGTTCGAGCTCGGCCAGGAAGGAATAGCCGGAAGGCTTGTCCTTCACGACCGCCGCATAGCCGAAGCAGATATGCACCGCGGTCGTGCCGGCGACGCCGTCGAGCGCCCGCGCGAGCGCCTTGAGCCCGTAGCGGCGCGCCGCATCCGGGCGCGACTGCATCCAGGGCTCGTCGATCTGCACGACGTCGGCGCCGGCCGCGAACAAATCCTTGATCTCGGCGTTGACCGCGCCGGCATAGTCCAGCGCGAGCCGCTCCGCGTCGCCGTAGAAATCGTCCTGGCATTGCGCCGACATGGTGAACGGCCCCGGCACCGTCATCTTGATCGCGCGGTCGGTATTGGCGCGCAGGAATTCCACGTCGCGCACCTCGACCGGATGCCGGCGCCGGATCGGGCCGATGACCCGCGGCACGATCGAGAACCCGCCGGTGCGGTTCGGGGTCTTGCCGGGATTGTCGAGGTCGACGCCTTCGAGCGCGGTGGCGAACCGGTTGGAATAGCTTTCGCGGCGCTGCTCGCCGTCGGTGACGATGTCGAGGCCGGCACGCTCCTGGTCGCGGATGGCGAGCAGCGTGGCGTCGTCCTGCGCCGCCTCGAGCCGCGCCGGATCGACCCGCCAGAGATCCTGCGCGCGCACCCGCGGCACCATCTTGGAGAGCCGCTGGCGGTCGATCAGCCAGTCCGGCTGGGGATAGGAGCCGACCAGGGTAGTGGGGAGGAGCATGGCTCGCGCGACTTCGTGGAGGGCCGAACTGGTAGGTTGGGTCGAGCGCTCGCGCGAGACCCAACGCATCTGCAGGGGGAGGTTGGGTCTCGCTGCGCTCGACCCAACCTACGATTCTGCGACTCCTGATTTATTTCCTCTCGTAGGGATAGATCACATCGCCCGACTTGTATTGGGGCGGATAGAGAATCAGAAGGCGTCGACGCTGCTGTCCTCGACGTTCTGGAACTGGATCAGCAGCATGCGTTCCTCGGCCCACTCCCCCTTGGCGCCGAACTTCACGTCGCCGACCACGGTCTTGAAGGTGGTCTTGCGGAGGTAGTCGGCGAGCTTCTCGTCGTCGAGGCTCTTGACCGCCGCAATCGCGTCGCCGAGCACCTGCAGGTAGGCGTAGGCCCACACCGGCATGTAGTAGCCGAGCGGATCGACGCCTTCGGCCGCGGCCCGCGCCTGATACTTCTTCAGGAGCTCCATCGAGCCCGGAAACTGCATGGTCGGCGCCGGAATCCAGGTCTCGTAGTTGACGATGCCGTTGAGCAGCGGGCCGAGCTGGGTCTTGAACGTGGTCGCCTGCAGGCCGACCATGGCGCCGCCCCACATCTTCGGCTTGAAGCCGATCTCGTTCATCGCCTTCACCATTCCGACCGAGTCGAGCGGATAGGAGCAGATGATGAACAGATCGGGATTGCTCGCCTGCACCGCGCGCACGATCGGCGAGAAGTCGGTGGTGTTGGGCGGATAGTTCTTGTCGTAAACGATCTTCAGGCCGGCGGTCTTGGCATTCTCGCGGGCGCCCTCGCAGGCATTGCGCCCGAACTCGGCATCGGCCGCGGCCAGCGCCACGGTTTGGGGCTTCGGGTTTTGCGCCAAGGCCACGTTGAAGAAGCCCTTGGTGAAGGCGGGCTTCGGGTTCGGGCCGGTCGGCAGCATCGAGAAATATTTGTCGTAGTTGAACTCGTCGTTGATGCCGGTGCCGAACAGGCTCAGATAGAGCCGCTTCTTCTGGATCATGATCGGCATCGCCGGCGCGATTTGCGTCGAGGCATACGGGCTGACCGCGAAATCGACCTTGTCGACGTCGAGCAGCTTCGTGTAGATGCCGGGCACGGTCGCCGGACTGCTCTGGTCGTCATAGTGGATGAGCTTGACCGGGCGCCCGAGCAGACCGCCCTTGGCATTGACGTCCTCCTCCCAGATTTTCATCGCCACCAGCGACATCTTGCCGTTGGCCGCGAGCGGCCCGGTGAGCGCCATGCCGAAGCCGATCGTGATCGGCTGGCCGGACGGCGCCTGGGCAGCGGCCGCAACCGTCGAGGCGGCGAGCGCGGCGCTCGCGAGCAACGAAGCTGCAAGGACTCGCCATTTCAGTGCTGCAGGCATGGTTTCCTCCGTTGGTCGAACGACGGCGGACGGGACAACCGTTTTTCCTCTTCCGTCTTCCGTCGCGTGTCGTCTGTCGTCTGTCGTCCGTCATCCCCACACCTCGTCGGCGAGGGCGACGATCATGCGCAGCTTCGCCCATTGCTCGTCCTCGGCGAGGATATTGCCTTCCTCGGTCGAGGCGAAGCCGCATTGGGTCGACAGGCAGAATTGCTCGAGCGGCGCGAACTTGGCCGCCTCCTCGATCCGGCGCTTGACGTCGTCCTTCTTCTCGAGCGCGCCGCTCTTGGAGGTGACGAGGCCGAGCACCACGATCTTGTCGCCCTTGGGCAGGTAGCGCAGCGGCTCGAAGCCGCCGGCGCGCTCGCTGTCGTATTCGAGGAAATAGCCGTCGTAGTTGCAGCGCCCGAGCAGGTTCTCGGCGACCGGCTCGTAGCCGCCGGAGGAAATCCAGGTCGAGCGGAAATTGCCGCGGCAGACATGGGTGGTGATGGTCATGTCGGCGGGCTTGGCGGCGAGCGCCTGGTTGATGGTGCGGGTATAGGTCTCCTGCAGGTGATCGACGTCGAGCCCGCGGTCCTTCGCCTTCTTGAGCTCCTGCTGCGAGCAGAGATAGGCCCAGGCGGTGTCGTCGAACTGCAGATAGCGGCAGCCGGCGTCGTAGAAGGCGCGCACGGCCTTCTGGTAAGCCGCGCCGAGATCGTCGAAGATGGCGTCGCGGTCGGGATAGGCGGACTTCGCGACCGCGCCCGGCTCGAGGCGGAAGTGCATCACGCTCGGGCTCGGGATCGTCATCTTGGGCATGACCCGGGTGTGGGCCTTCAGAAACCTGAAATGCTCCAGCATCGGGTGATCGGAAAAGCCGATCCGGCCGCTGACGCGAATGCTCTTGGGCTTGGTTTGCACGCCCTGGAATTGGATGCCGTGATCGAGCTCGTAGATTTCGACGCCGTCGAGCAGGCCGAAGAAATCGAAGTGCCACCAGGAGCGGCGAAACTCGCCGTCGGTCGCGAGCTGCAGCCCCACCTCCTCCTGCTTCCTGACGACCTTCTCGATCTCCCGGTCCTCGACCTCCTTGAGCGCGGCGGCGCCGATCGTCCCCTTCTCGTGCTTGGCGCGCGCCTCCTTGAGCGGCGCCGGGCGCAGGAAGCTGCCGACGTGATCGGCCCGGAACGGCGGCCTGGTTCTTTTCATCGTTGGGCTCCTCGCAACAGTCTACCGCGAGCAAGGCCACGGCTGCCAAGGCGCCGTCAACCACAAAACGACGGCGAATTGTCGCCGCCGATGTGGGACCGATCCCATCGTGGGCCCGTCTAGCTCTTTCCCCGCCCGCCGCGCCGCGTTCCGGCGGCGGTGACGCCAAGATGGCTTTCCAAGAGCGCGCGCTCGGCGGAAAGCGCCGCGCTCGCCCCCTCGTAGACCACGACGCCGCGCTCGATGATCGCCGCCCGGTCGGTGACGGCGAGCACCTTCTGGGCGTTCTGCTCCACTAAAATGGCCGACATGCCTTCGTCGCGGATGATGCGCTTGAGCGCCGCCAGCAGCTCCTCGACCAGGATCGGCGCGAGCCCTTCGAGCGGCTCGTCGAGCAGCATGAGGCGCGGGTTGAGGATCAGCGCGCGCCCGACCGCGAGCATCTGCTGCTCGCCGCCCGAGAGCTGGTTGCCGAGATTGCGCCGCCGCTCGGCAAGCCGCGGAAACAGCTCGTAGATGCGCGCGACCGTCCAGCGGCCCGGGCGTCCCACGGCGGTGAGATTCTCCTCGACGGTGAGCGACTTGAAGATGTTGCGCTCCTGCGGCACCCAGCCGATGCCGGCATGCGCGCGCTGGTCCGGGCGCAGCCGCGTGAGGTCGCGGCCGTCGAGGCTGATGCTCCCGCCGACGAAGCGGGTCACGCCCACGATCGAATTGATCAAGGTTGTCTTGCCCATGCCGTTCCTTCCGAGCAGCGCGAGCGACTGGCCCTCGGCAAGCGCAAGCGAGACCTCGTGGAGCACGATCGCCTCGCCGTAGCCGGCGATGAGCCGCTCGATCGACAGGAGCTCAGGCATCGAGCGACTCACCGAGATAGACCGCCTTGACGCGGGGGTCGCGCGCGACCTCGTCGGGCGCGCCGTCGAGGAACAGGGCGCCGTTGACCAGCACCGAGATGCGATCGGCGAACGAGAACACGATGTCCATGTCGTGCTCGATCAAGAGCACGGTGACGTCGGCCGGCAGCGCCGCGACCGTCGCCAGGATCTCGTGGCGCTCGTCGTCGGGCACGCCGGCCGCCGGCTCGTCGAGCAGGAGCACGTGTGGGCGGCAGGCGATGGCGAGCGCGATCTCAAGCAGGCGCTGCTTGCCGTAGGGCAGATGGCCGGTGCGCTCGTGCATCACGTCGGCGAGATGGAAGCGGTCGAGGATCTCGACGATCTCCTCGATCACTGCCGGATTGGTGCCGACCAGGCGCCACCACTGACCGCCCGCGCCCATCCGCTCCGCGATCGCGAGCCCGACGGTCTCGAGCGGCGTGAGGTCGAGGAACAGCTGGTTGATCTGGAAGGTGCGGGCAAGCCCGCGCCGCACCCGCTGGTAGGCTTCGAGCGCGGTGATGTCGCGGCCCTCGAGCAGGATGCGCCCGGAGGACGGCCGCAGCACGCCGGTGAGCAGGTTGATCACCGTGGTCTTGCCGGCCCCGTTCGGACCGATCAGGGCGTGGCGGGCGCCCTTCTCGAGCCTGAGCGAGACGCCGTTGACCGCGGCGATGCCGCCGAAATGCTTCTCCAGGTCTTGGGTTTCGAGCACGGCCGGCATGGGTCAGCGTCCCTCGCCGCGCACCCCCTCCCTACCCTCCCCCGCAAGCGGAGGAGGATAGGGAGGGGGGACGGCGCCGGCGTTCCATCGCCGCGCGATCCGCTCGACGACGAGGCGCAGCCCGCCGGTGATGAGGGAGATGCGGTCGCGGCCGACCAGCACGATCAGCACCAGCACGAGGCCGATCCAGAACTGCCAATATTGCGGGGTGAGGTTGGCGATCCAGTCCTGCATCAGCTTGAAGACGACGGCGCCGATCGGCCCGCCATAGAGATAGCCGGTGCCGCCGATGATGAGGACGAGGAGCAGGTCGGCCGAGCGCTCGAACGACAACACGTCGAGCGAGACGAAGGCGGTGGTCTGCGCCAACAGCCCCCCGGCAACGCCGGCATAGAACGCGGCGAGCGTGTAGACCGCCACCAGGCGGGCATTGACCGAGATGCCGACCGATGCGGCGCGCAGCGGATTGCCCTTCACCGCCCGCAGCGACAGGCCGAACGGCGAATAGACGATGCGCCGCGCCAGCAGGAACAGCACGAACAGCACGGCCAGGCAGTAGACGTAGGACACGTGGCCGAAGATATCGAACGGGAACAGGCCGAGCACGGGCGCGATGACCACGCCCTGCAGGCCGTCGGCGCCGCCGGTCACGTCCGGAATCTGGTTGGCGACCTCGCGCATGATGAGGGCGACGCCGAGCGTCACCATCAGCCGGGTAAGGTCGGAGCCGCGCAGCACGAGAAAGCTGGTGGCAAAGCCGAGCACGGCGGCGGCGAGCCCGGACACGACGAGCGCGAGCACCGGCTCGTTGACGATCCCGTATTTGGCGAGCAGCGCCGCGGCATAGGAGCCGAAGCCGAAGAAGGCGGCATGGCCGAGCGAGATGACGCCGGCATAGCCGAGAATGAGATCGAGCGAGAGCGCGAACAGGCCGAGCCAGGCGATCTCGGTGAGGATCAGGTGGCGGTCGCGCAGCAGGAACACGCTCGCCAGCGCCGCCAGCCAGAACAGGTATTCCAGCGGCTGCCAGCGCGCGCGCCTGGCGAGCCGGCGGGCAACCTCTGCGACCACGGGGGACGGCATCGGCTGCCCTCGCCGCTACCGGCCGGCGGCGCGGGCGAACAGGCCCTGCGGACGCAACAGCAGCACGACGATCATGATGGTGTAGATGACGAAGGCCCCGAATTTCGGGACGTAGTATTTGCCGGCCACGTCGGCGATGCCGATCAGGAGCGAGGCGAGGAAGGGACCGGTGATGCTCGAGGTGCCGCCGACCGTCACCACGATCAGGAAATAGACCAGGTATTTGAGCGGGAAGGTCGGATCGAGGCCGAGAATCTCGGCGCCGAGCGCCCCGCCGAGCCCGGCGAGACCGGACCCGAAGGCGAAGGTCAGCGCGAACACGCCGTTGACGTTGATGCCGAGCCCGCGCGCCACCCGCGCGTCGTCGACCGAGGCGCGCAGCCGGCTGCCGAAACGGGTGCCGGAGAGAATGAGCTGCAGGGCGACGGTGAGGAGCCCGCAGGTGACGATGATCAAGAGCCGGTAGCGCCCGATGCCGACCCCGAACAATTCGAAGCGGCCCTGCAGGGCGCTCGGGATCTGGATGAAGACCTGCTGCGAGCCCATCACGTAGTCGACCGCGGCGACCGACATGAACACGAGGCCGATCGTGAACAGCACCTGGTCGAGGTGGCTCTTGGCATAGACGTGCACATAGAGCGTGCGCTCGAACAGCGCGCCGATCAGCGCGGTGACGACGAAGGCGACGGGAAGCCCGGCGAAGAACGGCAGGCCGGCCCGGTTCACCAGCACGAGCGTGATGTAGCCGCCGGCCATGGCGAAGGCGCCATGGGCGAGATTGACGAAATTCATCAGCCCGAGCGTGACCGAAAGCCCGCATGCCAGCACGAACAGCAGCATGCCGTAGGCGATTCCGTCAAACAGAATGGTCAGCATGGTCGCTCGTCGTCCCCGCGCGACGATCCTACCACATAATGGCGGCGGCCCGGGCGGCGACGCAAGGCCGCTTCCCGGGCCGCCGCGAGCTTACGGCGAGGCGGACGGCTACTTCTTCGCCTTCAGCGGATCCTTGACCGCCTCGAAGGTCGCGAACTCGACGCTGTAGAGCTCGCCGTTCACCTTCTCGACCTTGCCCAGGTAGACGTTCTGGACGATGTCGCGGGTCTCCGGATCGATCGAGATCGGCCCGCGCGGGCTCTCCCACTTCATCCCTTTCATCGCGCCGATCAAGGTATCGCCGTCGGTCTTGCCGCCGGTCTTCTTGAGCGCCTCGTGGATCAGGTGCATGCCGTCATAGCCGCCGAGCGAGATGAAGTTCGGCCGGAAATTGTTCGCCTTCTTGAAGGCCTCGACATACTCCTTGTTCATCGCCGAATTGTGCGCGGCCGAATAGATGCCGGCGGTCACCACGCCGAGCATGGAGTCGCCCATGCCGGGAAGATCGTTGTCGTCGACGATGTCGCCCGGGCCGATCAGCTTGATCCCGGCCTTGTCGAGCCCGCGCTCGGCGAACTGCTTGGTGAAGGTCCCGGCCTGGCTCGCCGGCACGAACACGAACAGCGTGTCCGGATTGGCGTCGCGCGCCCGTTGCAGGAACGGCGAGAAGTCGGGATTGGCGAGCGGCACCTTGATGGTCTCGGCGACCTGACCGCCGCCCTTGGTGAAGCTGTCCGTGAACACGGCGGTGGCTTCGGCGCCCGGCGCCCAGTCGGACTGGACGATGACCGCCTTCTTGCTGCCGTTCTTGGCCGCCCATTCCGCGATGATCCCGGATTGCTGGCCGAGCGTGAAGCTGGTACGCACCATGTAGGGATTGTTGGGATTGATCACCCCGGAGGTGCCCGACACCGTCACCACGTTCGCGGTCTTGGACTGGGTCGACAGCGGCCCGATCGCCATGGCGCTCGGGGTGATGCCCGAGGCGATGATGGCGACCTTGTCGTTGACGATCAGCTCCTGCGCCAGCCGCTTGGAATTGTCGGGAACGCCGGCGTCGTCCTTGATAATGACCTCGAGCTTCTTACCGACGACGGTCGAGCCGTACTTCTGCATGTAGAGCTGGGCGCCGGCCTGGACCTGCTTGCCGACCGGGGCGAGCCCGCCGGTGAGCGGCAGCACGAGGCCGATCTTGACGCTGTCCTGCGCGAGCGCGGAAGCGGACGCGCCCGCCGCCAAGGCAATCCCAATCATGACTGATCTGCGGAGCATGGGTTTCCTCTCTGTTTGGCCGGGTTTGCCGGCAATCTATCTCGGAACTCCCCGCCGGTCATGGCCGAAGTATGCGACGAGGCGGCGCAGGCAGCGTAGGGTGGGCAAAGGCGCGCATGACGTGATCGTGCAGAGACATCGATCGTTTGCAAGCGCGCCGTGCCCACGCGCCTCTGGGTCGGCTCGCGTTACCAGCCGACGCGTGGGCACGGCGCCACGGGTCGAGCATGCGTTGGGTTGGCATCGTGCCCGGCGCCTTTGCCCACCCTACTCGCCACTCGCTCCTTCAAGCGTGCGCCTGGCGCTGCGGATCGATGATCTGCTCGAGCCAGCCGAGCACGCGCATGCACGGCAGGAGCTGGGAGAGGCTGGCGTTCGGCTCGCGCTTGCCCTCGATCGCGGCGATGAACTCGCGGTCCTCGAGCTCGATGCCGTCCATGGAGACGTCGACCTTGGAGACGTCGATGCGATTGTCCTTGCCGTCGCTCAGATCGTCGTAGAACGCCTTGTAGGTGCCGTTGTCGCAGATGTAGCGGAAGAACGAGCCGAGCGGCCCGTCGTTGTTGAACGACAGCGAGAGCGTCAGGATCGCGCCCGACGGCACCTTCGCCACGATGCCCATGTCCATGGCGATGCCGAGCTGCGGGTGGATCGGTCCCTGCACCGCGTAGCAATCGGAAATGGTCTCGCCGGTCTGGTGCTGGAACAGGTCGATGGTGTGGGCGGCGTGGTGCCACAGCAGATGGTCGGTCCAGCTGCGCGGATTGCCGGCGGCGTTGATGTTCCGGCGCCGGAAGAAATAGGTCTGCACGTCCATCTGCTGGATCTTGAGCTCGCCCTTCTCGATGCGCTTGTGCACCCACTGGTGGCTCGGGTTGAAGCGGCGCACGTGCCCGCCCATGGCGACGACGCCGGTCTCCTTGGCGATCTTGACCAGCCGCTCGGCATCCTCGACGCTGTCGGTGACGGGGATCTCGACCAGCACGTGCTTGCCGGCGCGCATCACCTGCTCGCCCTGCCGGAAGTGCATCTTGGTGGGCGTGGTCAGGATCACCGCGTCGGCGCGTTTGATGCCCTCGCTGAGCTCGCCGGTGAAGTGCGGGATGCGGTATTTCCTGGCGACTTCCGCGGTCGCATCCTGGTTGCCGCCGACGAGCGACGTCACCTCCACGTCGGCAATCCGCTTGAGCGCGTCGAGATGCTTCTGGCCGAAGGCGCCTTGGCCGGCTACGCAGATTTTCATCGTCTTGCCTTGCTTGCGATGCGCTCGCCGCCCCTGCGGGCGGCCGCCTGCCGGCGGCGCTCGCCGCCGCCCTTGCGCGCGCCCGCGCGCTTGCCGGCGGTCCGGCCCCGGTTCTCGAGAATGATGTGGCCGACCGCGGTGTTCGAGGCCGGCACGGTATAGAAGCGATAGACCTCCTCGACCTTGGCATCGAGCGCGCCGCGCATGATCAGCCACATCACCATCTCGATCCCTTCGGCGCCGGCCTCGCGCATGTATTCGAGATGCGGAATGCGGGTGAGCTTCGCGGGATCCTTGCTGAGATTGTCGAGGAAGGCCTTGTCGAACTTGCTGTTGATGAGGCCGGCGCGCGGCCCGGAAATCTGGTGCGACATCCCGCCGGTGCCGAACATGACGACCTTGAGGTCCTCCGGATAGGATTCCACCGCCTTGCGGATCGCCCGGCCGAGCATGTAGCAGCGGTGCCCGGTCGGCGGCGGATACATGACCACGTTGACGGCGAGCGGGATCACCCGGCAGGGCCATTCCCTGGGCGAGCCGAACAACAGGTTCAGCGGCACGGTGAGGCCGTGGTCCACCTCCATCTTGTTGACGATCGTGAGGTCGAACTCGTCGAGGATCACCGACTGGGCGATGTGGGAGGCGAGCGCGGGATGCCCTTTCACCACCGGCACCGGCCGCGGCCCCCAGCCCTCGTCGGCGGGCGGGAATTCCGCCGCACAGCCCAGCGCGAAGGTCGGGATCAGCTCCACCGAGAAGGCGGAGGCGTGGTCGTTGTAGACCACGATGGCGACGTCGGGCTTCGTCGTCGCCATCCATTGCTTGGACCGCTCGAAGCCCGAGAACACGCGCTTCCAATAGGGCTCCTCGGTCCGCTTGTTGTCGATCGCCGCGCCGATCGCCGGCACGTGCGACGATGCCACTCCCGCGATGATGTTAGCCACGTCTCGACCTCGCCTTGCTGCGCGTCTTCGCTTTGGGTTTGTCCCGCCCGGACTTGCTGCGATTGCCCTCGACCGAGCGGCCGCCCGCGAGCATCATCTTGGCGTAGTCCTCCTGCGTCGCGCCGGTCATGACCGCGGCCAGATGCTGGAACGAGTGGCCGTCGGTGGCGCCGAGCTTGGCGGTGAAATAGATGTTGCCGCCGAGCTCGAGCATGCGGTTGTAGTCGCGCTCGAGGATCGCCTCGCGCTGCTCGGCGGTGAGCGGAAACCGCTTGAGGTATTCCGCCTCGTCGGCCTTGAACGCCTTGCGGTTCGCATCCTTCATCAGCGACATGCAGAACATGTTGATGCCGTAGCCCTCGCGCGAGCGCTCGGCGTCGAAGACGAAGGTGCCGGGGATGTCGTCGTAGTCCTGCGGCGTGCGTGGCATCGACTTGCCTCCCATCGCGCTCGGCCCGCGGCGGAGCTTCGCTGCCGCCGCCGATTTTGGAGCTGACATATATAGCGCAAACCGCCTTGGCAACGTAGGCCGCCGCCGCAGCTCGAAGCGATTCTAAGTCCAGTAGAGCTTCATCGGATTGTCGACCAGGAGCGCCCGTTGCTGCGCCGCGGAGGGCGCGATCCTCGGGATATAGTCGACCAGCGCCCCGTCGTCGGGCGCCTCTTTCTTCATGTTGGGATGGGGCCAGTCGGTGCCCCAGATCACGCGGTCGGGGAATTCCTCGACCAGGCTGCGGCCGAACGGCACCACGTCGTCGTAGGGCGGTCCGGCGACGGTCATGCGCTCCGGGCAGGTCGCCTTGACCCAGAAGTTCTGGTGCCTTTCCAGCAGCCGGTGGAAGCGCCGGTTATCCGGGTGATCGACGCCCTTGCGCACGTCGGGCGTGCCCATGTGATCGACGACGACCGTGGTCGGCAGCGCGGTGAAGAAGGGTTCGAGCTCCGGCAGGTCCGGCATCTCGAAATAGACGACGATGTGCCAGCCGAGCGGCGCAACCCGCTTGACGATCCGCTCGAGCACCTCGCGCGGAGTGAAATCGACAAGCCGGCGCACGAAATTGAAGCGCACGCCGCGCACGCCGGCGCGGTCCATGGCCGCGAGCTCATGGTCGGTCACCTCCTCGCCGACGAAGGCCACGCCCTTCGCCTTGCCGTCGGAGCTCGCGAGCGCGTCGATCATCGCCCGGTTGTCCTTGCTGTGGCAGGAGGCCTGCACGATCACGTTCTTGTCGAAGCCGAGGAAATCGCGCAACGCGAACAGCTTCTCCTTGGGCGCGTCGCACGGGGTGTATTTGCGCTCGGGCGCGTAGGGAAACCTGCTCTCCGGGCCGAACACGTGACAGTGCGCGTCGACCGCGCCCGGCGGCGGCCTGAATTTCGGCTTCGACGGATTGGGATGAAAGGGAATGTATCCCGGGCTCATCGGCACAGGGCGGTCTCCATCTCGATCACACCCGCTCGAGCGCGAGCGAGACGCCCTGCCCGACGCCGACGCACATGGTGGCGAGCGCGAGCCTGCCGCCGCGTTTCTCGAGCCCGTGCAGCGCGGTGAGCGCGAGCCGCGCTCCCGACATCCCGAGCGGATGGCCGAGCGCGATCGCGCCGCCGTGGGGATTGACGTGCTCGGCATCGTCGGCAAGCCCGAGCTGGCGCAGGCAGGCGAGGCCCTGGGAAGCGAACGCCTCGTTGATCTCGATCAGATCGAAATCGCCGATCTTGAGGCCGAGCCGGGCCATCAGCTTGCGGGTCGAGGGCACCGGACCGATCCCCATCACCCGCGGCGGCACCGCCGCCGAGGCCATGCCGAGCACCCGTCCGCGGGGGCGAAGCCCATGGCGCTGCGCCGCCTCGGCCGAGGCAAGGAGCACGGCGGCCGCGCCGTCGTTGACGCCGGAGGCATTGCCTGCGGTCACCGTTCCGGGATTGCGGGCGAACGGCTTGAGCTTGGCAAGCCCTTCGAGCGTGGTGTCGGGCCGCGGATGCTCGTCCTTGCCGACCGCGATCGGGCCGGCCTTGCCGCCGGGCACCTCGACCGCGACGATCTCCTCGGCGAAATAGCCGGATGCCGTTGCCCGGCCCGCCCGCTGCTGCGAGCGCAGCGCAAAGGCGTCCTGATCGGCGCGCGAGACCTGGTACTCCTCGGCGACGTTCTCGCCGGTCTCGGCCATCGAGTCGACGCCGTACTGCGCCTTGATCAGCGGATTGACGAACCGCCAGCCCAGCGTGGTGTCGTGGATCTCGGCGCCGCGCTGGAATGCCTCCTGCGCCTTGCCCATGACCAGCGGCGCGCGCGTCATCGACTCGACGCCGCCAGCGATCGCAAGGTCGATCTCGCCGCTGCGGATCCCGCGCGCGGCATCGCCGATAGCGTTGAGGCCGGAGGCGCAGAGCCGGTTGACGGTGACGCCCGGGACCGAATCGGGGATGCCCGCAAGCAGCAGCGCCATGCGCGCCACGTTGCGGTTGTCCTCGCCGGCCTGGTTGGCGCAGCCGAGCACGACCTCGTCGAGCGCCGCCCAGTCGACCTTGGCGTTGCGCTCGATCAGCGCCCTGATCGGAACCGCGGCGAGATCGTCGGTGCGCACCTTGGCGAGCGCGCCGCCATAGCGCCCGATCGGGGTTCGCACCGCGTCGCAGACGAACACATCGCGCAAAGCGCTCATGGCGCACTCCTCATGACGCCGCGTCCCCGTGCGCCCGTGCCGTGCGGGCATGCAGCTCGCGGAGAACGGCGAGCTCCCGGTCGGTCGGCGCCGGCGTCTCGATCGCCGCGGCCGCGTGGCGCACCGGCCAGCCGGCATTGGATTGAATCTGCTCGCGCGTGACCCCCGGGTGGATCGAGGTCACCGTCATTTCCTTGCTCGCAGGGTCGGGCTCGAAGACCGCGAGGTCGGTGACGAGCTTGGTCGGGCCCCTGGTCGCGATTCCCATGCGGGAGCGGTGATCGCCGCCCTCGCCGTGGCCGAACGAGGTGACGAAGTCGAGCTTGGCGACGAAGCTGCGCGGCGATTGCCGCATGATGATGAAGATCTCGCCGCAGGCGCTGGAGATTTCCGGCGCCCCGCCGCCGCCGGGGAGCCGCGTCCTCGGCTTGTCGTAGGGACCCACGACGGTGGTGTTGAGGTTGGCGAAGCGGTCGACCTGGGCGCCACCGAGAAAGCCGACGGTGAAGCGGCCGCCCTGCAGCCAATAGCGGAACATCTCCACCACCGGCACGGTGGTGAGCGCGGTGTCGCACAATTCGCCGTCGCCGATCGAGAGCGGCAAGATGTCGGGCTTGGTGGCGATGGTGCCGGATTCGTAGATCAGCGTGATGTCGGGCGCGTGGGTCAGCCGCGCCAGGTTGCAGGCGGCCGACGGCATGCCGATGCCGACGAAGCAGATGTCGCTGTTGCGCAGCGCCCGCGCCGCAGCGACCGTCATCATCTCGGTGGCGCTATAGGACATCGAGCCCTCATTCCGCCGCGTGCGCAGGCTGCGCAGATTTCCCTGCAGAGTGGATTGGCGGAGCATGCACGGCAAAAGCCTCCGGCCCCTGCTCGAGCACGTTCGCCTTCATCCAGGCGAGGAAGGCGTCGCGGTCGCGCGAGATCGCCTCCCACGCCTTGTAGAAGGCATTGTCACGCTTGTAATAGCCGTGCGCGTAGGAGGGATGGGCGCCGCCCGGCACGCAGGCGATGGCGCCGACGGTCCAGCTCGGCAAGATCACCGCATTGGTGCTGCGCGTCCCGAAATCCTCGACGATCTCCTCGACCGTGACGACCGAGCGCTTCGCCGCCAGCACCGCCTCCTTCTGCACGCCGACGATGCCTTCGATCAGCACGTTGCCGGCCCGATCGGCCTTGAGCGCGTGGATGACGGCGACGTCCGGCCGGATCGCCGGCACCGCGGCAAGCCGCTCGCCGGTGAACGGACAGGTGACCTGCCTGATGTTGGGGTTCACCTTCGGCAGGTCCACCCCGAGATAGCCGCGGAACACCGCAAGCGGCAGCCCCGCCGCCCCCGCCTCGTAGGCATTGGCCATGGCCGCGTGCGAGTGCTCCTCGATCGCGATCGGCACCGGCCAGCCGTGCTCGTAGGCGTCGCGGAAGCGGTGAAGCGAGCCGACGCCGGGATTGCCGACCCAGGAGAACACGAGCCGGTCGGCGCAGCCCATGCCGATGAGCTGATCGTAGATGAGGTCGGGCGTCATCCGGATCAGGGCGAGGCGCCGACGGCGCTGGCGGATCACCTCGTGCGCGGCCGCGAACGGGATCAGATGGGTGAAGCCCTCCATGGCCACGCTGTCGCCGTCTCGGATGGTCGATTCCACGGCCTCGGCCAGGGTGAGAAAACGAGACATGCCGCCGTTTCCCGATGATCGCCGGTTCATTTACGGATCATGCCCGGCGCGGTCAAATGCCGCCGTTGAATACCGCGAATGCGCGGGCGCGGTCGCGCGGCGCGCGCCGTCCGGGCGGACGCGCGAGCGCTTGACCGCTATTGCCAGAAATGTCACCGAACGCATCCGACCATCGATCCCGGGGATCGCCGTGAGCTCCGCCAAATCCGCCAGCGGCTTCGACGTAGAGTTGCCGCGATCGCTGCAGGCCGAGCGCCGCGACGCCATCGCCATTCTCTCGCTCGCCCGGCCCGACAAGCGCAACGCCATCGACGATCCGACCGTAGCCGGCATCGAAGCGTTCTTTGCCGCGCTGCCCGACGGGATCAAGGCCGTCGTGCTCAAGGGCGAAGGCGAGCATTTCTGCGCCGGCCTCGACCTCGGCGAGCTGACCGCGCGCGGCGTCGCGCAAGGCATCGCCCATTCGCGCAGCTGGCATCGCGCCTTCGAGCGCATCGAGTTCGGCAAGGTCCCGGTCGTCGCCGTGCTGCACGGCGCCGTCGTCGGCGGCGGGCTCGAGATCGCGGCGGCCTGCCATATCCGCGTGGCGGAGCGCTCGGCCTATTACGCGCTGCCGGAAGGGAGCCGCGGCATCTATGTCGGCGGCGGCGGCTCGGTGCGGCTGCCGCGGCTCATCGGCACCGCGCGCATGATGGACATGATGCTCACCGGCCGCGTCTATGGCGCCGAGGAAGGCCAGGCGATCGGGCTCTCGCACTACCTGGTGGCGTCAGGCGGCGGATTGTCGAAGGGCATCGAGCTCGCCGAGCGCATCGCCGGCAACGCACCGATGACCAATTTCGCGGTCACCCAGGTGCTGCCGCGGATCGCCGAATCCGATCCCGCCGCGGGTTACCTGACCGAGGCGCTGATCTCGGCGATCGCCCAGGGCGACGACGAGGCGAAGGCGCGGCTCAAGGCCTTTCTCGACAAGCGCGCGCCCAAGACGGTGCGCGGCTGACGCCAATCGGCGAACCATGGCGACAGCGGTCAAAGAGCGTCATCCCGGCCCGGCCGCGCCGCCGCGGCCGGTTCGGCTCGGCCCGCGCGACGTCACGGTCGATCGCCGGGCGGACGGCACCATCCGCCTGCGATCGCCGCATCCGCTGCCGCCCTACCCCGCCAAGCTGACCGAGCGGCTCGAGCACTGGGCGGCGGCGGCGCCGGAGCGCACCTACCTGGCGCAGCGCGATTCCTCGGGGGAATGGCGCACGCTCAGCTATCGCGAGACGCTGGCGCGGGTGCGCCGCATCGGCGCCGCCCTCTGTGCGCGCGATCTCTCGCCCGAGCGTCCGATAGTCATCCTCTCCGGCAACGACCTCGCGCATGCGCTCGTCGGGCTCGCCGCGATCTATGTCGGCATCCCCTATGCGCCGATCTCGCCGGCCTACGCGCTGATCTCAAACGACTTCGGCAAGCTCGAATACATCATCGACCTGCTCACGCCGGGCCTCGTCTTCGCCAGCGACGGCAATCTCTTCCGCCCCGCCATCGAGGCGGTCGTACCGGCGGACGTGGAGATCGTGGTCGCGCGCAATCCGCTGCCGAGCCGCCGGACGACGTTGCTGCAGGATTTGCTCGTGCCGAGGTCGACCGCGAGCGCCGAGGCGGCGCATGCCGTGGTCGGGCCCGACACCATCGCCAAATTCCTGTTCACCTCGGGCTCGACCGGCACGCCGAAGGCGGTGATCAACACGCAACGCATGTGGTGCTCGAACCAGGCGATGATTCTTTCGCAGCTCGCCTTCTTCGCCGACGAGCCGCCGGTGATCGTGGATTGGTCGCCGTGGCACCACACCGCCGGCGGCAATCACAATTTCGGCTTCGTCCTCTACAATGGCGGCACCTGCTACATCGACGAAGGCAAGCCGGTCGCGGGCGCGATCGAGATGACGGTGCGCAACCTGCGCGAGGTCGCCGCCAACTGGTATTTCACGGTGCCGAAGGGCTACCAGGCGCTCATCCCCTATTTCCGCGCCGATGCCGAGCTGCGAAAGACGTTCTTCAGCCGGCTCAAGGTGCTCTGGTTCGCCGGCGCGGCGCTGTCGCAGTCGGTGTTCGACGAGATGCAGGAGCTGGCGGTCGCGGCCTGCGGCGAGCGCATCATGTTCCTGACCGGGCTCGGCGCGACCGAGAGCGCGCCGATGGCGATCGCGCGGATGTGGCAAAGCACGGATTCCACCAATATGGGCGTGCCGGTGCCGGGGGTGGAGCTCAAGCTCGTGCCGACCGGCGGCAAGCTCGAGGCGCGGCTGTCCGGGCCGAACATCATGCCGGGCTATTGGCGCACTCCCGAGCTCAGCGCGCAGGCGTTCGACGAGGACGGCTTCTACAGGCTCGGCGACGCGCTCAAATTCGAGGACCCCGACGATCCGGGCGAGGGCCTGCTGTTCGACGGCCGCATCGCCGAGGACTTCAAGCTGGCGACCGGCACATGGGTCAATGTCGGGCAGCTGCGCGCGCGTGTGCTGGCGCAGCTCGACCCCTATGCGCGCGACGTGGTGATTACCGGCGCCGATCGCGGCGAGATCGGGGCGCTGATCTTCCCCGACCTCGACGCCTGCCGGCGCCTCGCCGGCGATCCGGCGGCGGATTTGACCAGCGACGCGCGCGTGCTCGAGGAGCTGCGCGCGCGGCTTATCGCCTTGACCAGGACCAGCACCGGCAGCTCGAACCGCGTCTGCCGCGCGACCCTCGCCGCCGAGCCGCCCTCGCTCGACGAGATCACCGCCAAGGGCTCGATCAACCAGCGCGCCGTGCTCGACCGCCGCGCCGCTCTCGTCGCCGAGCTCCATGCATCGCCGCCGTCGCCGCGCGTGCTGGCGCTCGACGGCGGACAATAGAACCGGCGGCCGACAATGGATAAGCTGCAGCCATGACCATGGCGGGGAAGAAGCCCGGACTGAGCGCGAGCTGGAGCGACGTCTGGCTGCTCGACGGCGTGCGCACGCCGTTCGCCGATTACAACGGCGCGCTGGCGGCGGTGTCGCCGACCGACCTCGGCATCAAGGCGGCGCGCGAAGTCTTCGCCCGCAGCGGCGTGTCGCCGCAGGACGTCGGCGCGGTCATCACCGGCTCGATGGCGCAGGCGAGCTTCGATACCTATTGCCTGCCGCGCCATGTCGGGCTCTACGCCGAGGTGCCGATCGAGGTGCCGGCGCACATGGTGCAGCGGGTGTGCGGCACCGGCATCGAGGTGCTGATGCAGGCGGCCGACTACATCGCGCACAAGGACGTCGACCTCACGCTCTGCGTCGGGGCGGAGTCGATGAGCCGCAATCCGGTCGCCTCGTACACGATGCGCGGCTTCCGCATGGGCGGAGTCGATTTCAAGGATTTTTTGTTGGAGGCGCTCAACGATCCCGCGGCCAAGGTCAGCATGGGGGACACCGCCGAGAACCTCGCGCGCCAGTACCAGATCACGCGGCCGGAGGTCGACGCCTTCGCGGCGCGCAGCTTCGAGCGCGCAGTCGCCGCGCAGAAGTCGGGCTTCCTCGCCGGCGAGATCGCGGCGGTGAGGAACGAGACGTTCGAGCGCGCGGGCTATCAGCCGCGCGCCCTCAAGCTCAAGGGTGCGAGCGAGCTTGCGGCCGACACCCATGTGCGCCCCTCCCCGATCGAGTCGCTCGCCGCCATCCGGCCCGCCTTCGGCGGGGTGCAGACCGGCGGCAATTCCTCCGGCATCGTCGACGGCGCGGCGGCGGCGCTGGTTGCCGCCGCCGGCTATCTCGAAAAATCGGGCAAGGCGCCGCTCGCGCGCATCGTCGCCGGCGCGGCCGTCGGCGTGCCGCCCGAGGTCATGGGCATCGGCCCGGTGCCTGCGATCAAGGCGGTGCTCGAGCGCGCCGGGCTCACGCTGAAGGATATCGGCCGGCTCGAGATCAACGAGGCCTTCGGGGCGCAGGTGATGGCGTGCGCGCGCGAGCTCGGTCTCGACGAGGGCAAGCTCAATGTCAACGGCGGGGCAATCGCCATCGGCCACCCCTTGGGCGCAACCGGCGTGCGGCTCGCGATCACGCTCGCGCGCGAGCTCAAGCGGGCGCGGTTGCGCTACGGCATCGCCTCGGCCTGCATCGGCGGCGGCCAGGGCATCGCGCTATTGATCGAGAATCCCGATGCCGCCGCGGCCGCCCCGACACGGAAGCACTGATCATGGACATCAAAGGACATGCCGCCGTCGTGACCGGCGGCGCCTCCGGCCTCGGCGCCGCGACCGCGTTCGAGCTCGCCCGCGCCGGCGCGCGGGTCGCCTGCCTCGACGTCAATCTCGACGGCGCGCGGGCGGTGGCGGACAAGATCGGGGGGCTCGCCGTGCGCTGCGACGTGACCGATGCCGAGCAATCGGTCGCCGCGCTCGCCGAGCCGCGCGCCAGACACGGCGCGGCCCGCATCCTGATCAATTGCGCCGGCGTCGGACCGGCCAAGCGCATCGTCGGCCGCGACGGCCCGATGCCGCTCGCCGAATTCGCGCGCGTCATCGAGATCAATCTGATCGGCACCTTCAACATGATGCGGCTCGCCGCCGCCGACATGCAGGGCCTGCCCCCGCTCGCCGACGGCGAGCGGGGCGTCATCATCTCGACCGCGTCGGTCGCGGCCTTCGAGGGACAGATCGGCCAGGCCGCCTACTCCGCCTCGAAGGGCGGCGTCGCCGCGCTGACGCTGCCGGCGGCGCGCGAGTTCGCGCAGTTCGGCATCCGCGTGAACACCATTGCGCCCGGCATTTTCCACACGCCGATGCTGCTGGCATTGCCGGAAGAGGCGCAGAACAGCCTGGCGGCGGCGGTTCCGTTTCCCAAGCTGCTCGGCCGCCCGGACCAGTTCGCGGCGCTCGCGCGCCATATCGTCGAGAACGCGTATCTCAACGGCGAGGTGATCCGCCTCGACGGCGCGCTGCGCCTGGCGCCGCGCTGAACCGTTCGCCGCCCGGGGGCCCGCGAATGCTGGTGAATAGCCGCGTCGTCCGCATCGAATGGGGCGATTGCGATCCGGCCGGGATCATCTACTACCCCCGCTATTTCGGCTTCTTCGACGCCAGCACCTCGGCGCTGATCGAGCGTGCGCTCGGCATGACCAAGCCCGAGTATCTCAAGGCCTATGACTTCACCGGCCATCCCCTGGTCAGCGTCCGCTCGCGTTTCCTCCTGCCGGCGCGGTTCGGCGACGACGTGACGATCGAGACGAGGGTTGCGGAGTTCCGCCGCTCGAGCTTCGACGTGCATCATCGCCTGTTCAAGAACGGCGCACTCGCGGTCGAAGCGTTCGAGACGCGCGCCTGGGTGCAAGGCGATCCGAGCCACGGCACGATGCGGGGCGCGCCGGTGCCGCAGGAGGTGATCGACCGGCTGTCGCAGGGTTAGCGCGGACCGACCAGCGCATGTCCCGGAAGAGTGGGAACCGGTTTTCCGATCAGGATATGCGCAAAATCGAAAAAAGCTTAGAACGCATCCCGAGTCCACCTCGGATGCGCTCTAGCAGCTGCCGGCGGTCCGCGCGGCCACGCGATCCGCGGCGAGACTCGCATCGGCCGCGAACGCGGCGAGCACGCCGTGCGGGTCCTCGGCCCAGGTCGCGACCGGCACCGGACCGCAGAGCAGCATGCAATAGTCGTACGGCGCGCGCCGGTCGTTGGCCATGATGAACTGGTAGTGCATCCAGAACAGGTTGATGCGAATCCGGTCGTAGATTTCGGGAGACAGCATGTCGCGGAAGCGCAGCCGCCAGACGATCGGGTTGCGGCGCTCGCTGCCGGGGTGGACGCCGATGCCTTCGACCGGGTCGAAATTCCAGAAGGCGAGCGCGTCCTTGCGCGCCTGGACATCGATCCAGGCGATCGAAGGCTCGACCGCGATGCGGGCGAACACCGCGCGCAGCCACTCCGCCTTGGGATGCAGCGCCGCGCCCGGCGCGATCGAGCCGAGCGTCAGCATCACCACCGAGGCCGCCCGCCGCCCGACGTCGGGATCGAGCTCGAGCGCGCGCGCGACGATCGCGGGCGCCAGCACGCCGCCGCCGCTGTGCCCGACCACCACGATCTCATCGGCCTCGTGCGCGACGGCGACGAGCCGCTGCGCGGCGGCCTCGATCGGGGCATCGAAGCAGCTCGCCTCGCCGCGCGCGAACTTGGTGAGGTGCGGCCAGTGGCTGTTGATCTGCACGACCCGCAAGCGGTCCGCCAGCGGGCGCAGCGCCAGGAATGCCGCAAGCGCGGCGAGCACGCCGACCAGAAGCGCCACGCTGCCGGGCACATCAGCCACACGCCCCAGCACGAACCCGGCGAGCCATCCGGCGCCGATCGCGAGCCAGATCCAGGCGATCAGCATCAGCTGGAAATAGATCAGAACGAAGCCGAACCGCCACGCGCCGCGCACCACCCGCGCCATGGCTCCGGTCACCAGGTAGTCGAAGATCCAGTGCAGCGCGCGCGGAACCTGCCGCCGCAGCGGCTCCGCCATGTTGGCGCGGATGAAGTGCTCCTGCCGCAGAAAGTCGTAGCGGGTGGCGACCCGCCAGTTCGGACCCGAGGTTTCGATGTCCCAATGGGCGAATGCCTGCGAATCGAGTTGCAGCTCGCCGAGCCGCGCCTCGAGCGGCCAATTCGCGCGAAAGCGCTTCACCGAGCGCTCGAACAGCCGGTAGTAGCCTTCCGCGCCCTGCGGATCCCAGCCCTCGACATAGATGACGTGCCGGCGTCCGATCACAGCTCGCTGCGGCGCGCCCATCCCCGGCTCCGTCACGCGAGCGCGCCCGCCGCCACCGGTTCAGGTCGATTCCGGCGCGAAGGCTTCGCGCAGCTTGAAGCGCTGGATCTTGCCGGTCGCGGTCCGCGGAATTGCGTCGACGAAGCGGATCGAGCGAGGACGCTTGTGCCGGGGAAGAACGCCCGCCGCATGCGCCGCGACCGCCTCCGCGGTGGCGGCGTCCCGCGTCCAGCCGGCGCGCAGCGCCACGTGCGCCACGCTGGCAAAGCCGCCGTCGCGGTCCGGCAGCGAGACCACCGCCGCCTCCAGGACGGCGGGATGGCCGCACAGGGCGTCCTCGACCTCAGTCGGCGACACCCACAGGCCGGAGGACTTGAACAAGTCATCCGACCGCCCTTCGAAGAAATAATACCCGTCGTCGTCGCGCCGATAGATGTCGCCGGTCCTGAGCCATCCGTTCTGAAGCAACTGCGCCTTGCCCGGCTTGTTCCAGTAATGCGAGCTGATGCTGGCGCCCCGCACGAACAGATTGCCCCTGCCGGCGTTCTCGATGATCGCGCCGGCATTGTCGACCAGCTTCACGTCATAGCCGGGAACCGGCTGCCCGGAGCTGCCGAGCCTTATCCGGCCGGGTCGGTTGCTGATGAATCCGTACATCACCTCGGTGGTTCCGATCATGTCCAGAATCTCCGTCCCGGTGAGCGCCTTCCAGTCACGGAAGATTTGCGGGGCCAGCTTCTCGCCGCCGGAAACGCAGAGCCGCAGTCCGCTCGTGTCCAGCACATGGCCGGCGCGATGATGCTCGAGCAGCGCACGGAATATCGCGGGAACGCCAAAGAACGCGGTCGGGTGAAGACGCGAAAACACGTCGGCGATCAGCTGCGGGGTCGGCCGCGCGCTCGATAGAATGCACGTGGCGCCGAACGCAAGCGGAAACGAGAGGCTGTTCGAAAAGCCGTACGAGAAGAACATGCGGGCCGACGAGAAAATGCGGTCGTCGGGTCCGAGCCCGAACACGCCGCGTCCGCTCGCCTCGACGACGTATGGAAGGTCACGATGCCGGTGCACCGCTCCTTTCGGATGGCCGGTCGTACCCGAGGTATAGAGGATGACGGCGACCGCTTCGGGATCGAGCGGCACGGGCTCGCTCGGGAGAGCCTCGTTTGCCGCCACCGACAGGTCCGTCCAATCGCCGGGCGCGCCCGGCCCCATCGCCAGGACGGTCGGAACGAACGGCAGCATCCGCTTCGCCGCGGTGAAATTCGCCAGCTGGTCCGTCGAGACGATGACGCAACGCGGCTGCGGGTCGGAGATCATGTAGGCGAGCTCGTCGCCGTTCACGATCGTGCTGCAGGGAACCGCAATGGCGCCAAGACCCATGACGGCCAAGAGCGCGACGACCAGGTCGGGGCTGTCGCTCATCGCGAGCGCGACCCGGTCGCCGGGCCCGATGCCGAGGGCGCGCAACGCGGTCCGGCATTGGCCGGCCCGCCGGTCGATTTCACCGAGACTGATGGCGCTGTCGCCGTACAGGTACGCAACGCGATCCGGATGCGCCGACACCTGCCCGGCGAAATAGTCGAAGATCGTCGCTTTCAGAGTTACCCCACTCTTTGAACCAGGTCAGGTGCCCGACTACCGTCCCGTCTTTTCGGGCCGGCTTGCCCCCGGGCCGGGCGAAAGCTTTCGTCGGCCCGGCCCGTTTACCAGCTCATGCGCGGCCGGCGCAAGCGCCGAGCTTGGAACCCGCGATCGCTCGCGATCGACAAGCTCGAGCAATGGCCATCGCCGCGTCGGGCGAACTGCGTCCCGGCGGCGAGCCGACGGCGAAACGCGGCGGAACCTCACTTTACAAGAGCGCCCCGCATCGGGCTCAATGGCCGCAAAGGCCGCGCAACGGCCCATGTCGCAACCCGGAGGAAACGATGCGTCGAGCCCAGCATCATGCCGCGACGGTGATCTCGTCGGTGGGCCTGTTGATGGCGGCATCCGCCGCGGGCCTGCTGATGGCGGCGTCCGCCGCGCTCGCGGAGGACAGGACCTTCGAGCTCAAGCTCTCGCACTGGGTGCCGCCGACGCATCCGCTGCAGAAGGCGATGGAGGAATGGGGCGCCTCGATCGAGAAGGCCTCGAACGGCACCATCAAGTCCAAGGTGTTTCCGTCCCAGCAGCTCGGCAAGGCCTTCGACCACTACGACATGGCGCGCGACGGGATCGCCGACTTCACCTACGTCAATCCCGGCTATCAGCCCGGCCGTTTTCCGATCATCGCGGCGGGCGAATTGCCGTTCCTCGTCGGCGACGCCAAGGGCGGCATCCGGGCGGTCGATTCCTGGTATCGCAAATATGCCGCGACCGAGATGAAGGACGTGAAATACTGCTTCTCCTTCATTCTCGACCCCCTGACCTGGCACTCGAGCAAGAAGAAGATCGTGGTGCCGGGCGACATCAGGGGCATGAAGGTGCGGCCGTCGCAGGCGACGGTGGCGGCCTGGGTGACGCTGCTCGGCGGCACCAACGTGCAGGCGAGCGCGACCGAGGTGCGCGACGTGATGGAGAAGGGCGTGGCCGAGGCGGTCACCTTCCCCTGGGGCTCGGTGCCGCTCCTCGGCGTCGACAAGGTCACGAAGTATCACATGGACGCGCCGCTGCACACCGTCACGTTCCAGTGGCTGATGAGCCCGCGCACCTACGCGGCGATGTCGGCCGCGCAGAAGAAGGTGATCGACGACCACTGCACCACCGAATGGGCCGGCCGGTTCGCCGACCCCTGGGCCGATTTCGAGCACGCCGGCCTTGCCAAGGTGAAAGCCGAGCCGGGGCACGAGGTCTATCCGATCACCGACGCGCAGCTCGACGAGTGGAAGAAGTCGGCCGAGCCGTTGCACCAGCAATGGACGGCGGCGGTCCGCAAGGCCGGGGGCGATCCGGACACGATCATGAACGAGCTCAAGCAGGCACTGGCGCAATACAAGGCCGCCTACTAGGGCGGACCTCGGTCGCGTTGGGACACATCATCCGCTCATTCCCGCGCAAGCGGGAATCCAGGACCGCCTGCTGGGACTTGGTGATCTCGTTCTAGGTCCCCGCTTTCGCGGGGACGAGCGGATTGCGCTTCGCGCGCGGGGGACGGCATGCATACCAGGTTCATGGATCGCTTCATCGATTCCATCGAATTCTTGGCCGCGCTGTTCGTCGGCGTCGTCGCCGCCGACGTGTTCGTCTCGGTGCTGCTGCGCTATTTCTTCGGAATCTCGATTCCCGACAGCTACGACTTCGGCCGCCTGCTCTTGGGCGTGCTGATCTTCTGGGGCATCGGCGCGACCTCCTACCGCGGCACCCACATCACCGTCGATCTCGTCTACGCCAATGTCGGCGCCGGCTATCGGCGCGCGATCGACATTTTCGCGACCCTCGTCCTCCTGTTGGTGGTCGCGGTGCAGACCTTCACGCTCTACGACAAGGTCTGGACCACGCGCGCCGACAACGTGCTCACCTTCGACATGCGGCTGCCGACCTGGCCGTTCTTCCTGCTCGCCTGGATCGGCGACGTGTCGGCGGTGATCCTGATCGCGCTGCGCACCTATCGCCTGATCTTTCATCCCGAATTGCTGGTCCGGCCGGACCAGCTCAAGCCGATCGAATGAGACGATGAGCTCCGACGCCGTCGCCGCCCTCGGTTTCGCGGTCCTGTTCGTGCTGATGCTGCTGCGCGTACCGGTCGGCATGGCGATGGGATTGGTGGGGGTGAGCGGCTTTGCCTACATCGTCGGCGGCGCCGCCGCCCTCAAGAACGTCGGGCACACGACCATGCGCACGGTGACCGACTACAATTTCGCCGTCGTCCCGCTGTTCCTGCTGATGGGCGCGTTCGCCACCACGTCCGGGATGAGCCGCGAGCTGTTCCGCGGCGCCAACGCCTTCGTCGGACACCTGCGCGGCGGGCTGGGCATCGCCACGATCGCGGCCTGCGGCGGATTTGCCGCGATCTGCGGCTCCTCGGTCGCGACCGCGGCGACGTTCTCGAAGGTCGCCTATCCCGAGATGCGCTCCTACGGCTATCCGCAATCCTTCGCCACCGGCGTCATCGCCGCCGGCGGCACGCTCGGCATCATGATCCCGCCGTCGACGGTGCTGGCGGTCTACGGCCTGATCACCGAGCAGGACGTGGGCAAGCTGTTCATCGCCGGCGTGCTGCCGGGTCTGCTTGCGGTCGCCATGTACATGGTCACGATCACGGCGATCGGCGCGCTGCGGCCGGGCTTCCTGCCGGCCGGCCCCCGCCATTCCTGGAAGGAGCGGCTGCTCGGGCTGCGCGACATCTGGGCGACGCTGCTCCTGTTCGCCTTCGTCATCGGCGGCATCTATGGCGGGCTGTTCACCGCCACCGAGGCGGCCGGCGCCGGCGCCGGCGGTGCCTTCGTCATCGGCGTCGCGCGCGGACGCCTGTCGTGGCGCGACATCTACCGCTCGCTGCTCGAGACCACGCGCATCACCGCGGCGGTGTTCACCGTGCTGATCGGCGCGATCCTGTTCGGCTATTTCCTGACCGTGACGCAGACCCCGCAGAAGGTCACCGAGTTCCTCACCGCCCTCGGGCTCGGCCGCTACGGCGTGCTCGCGCTGATCATGATCATGTATCTGGTGCTGGGCTGCCTCATGGACGCGCTCGCCATGGTCATCCTCACCGTTCCCATCATCTTCCCCGTCATCAAGCAGCTCGGCTTCGACCCGATCTGGTTCGGCGTCATCATCGTCATGACGGTCGAGCTCGGGCTGATCCATCCGCCGGTCGGCATGAACATATTCGTGATCAAGAGCGTGGTGGAGGACGTGAAGATCTCGACCATCTTCTACGGCGTGCTGCCGTTCATCGTCACCGACATCCTGCGCCTCGTGATCCTGATCGCGTTCCCGGCGATCGCGCTCTACCTTCCTTCGCACATGTGACGTCGAGCCCCGAGGGTTGCCGCCGAGTGATGGACTCCCGCCCGGCGAGCCTGTAACAACGCCCCGGCTCGACCTCGGCACGGCGCGCTCGGCGCCCCGCATTCCGTCGAGAAGAACCGGAGGACCGCAGATGCGGATCGACGCCTACACGCACTTTTTCCCGAAAAAATTCTTCGACCGGATGCAGGCCGTCGCCGGCGACTCCAAGGACATGGGCAAGCGGGTGCGGGCGCTGCCGGCGCTGTTCGATCTCGATCACCGCAAGAAGATCGTCGACGGCCACAAGGATTATCAGCAGATCCTGTCCTATCCGCAGCCGCCGGTCGAGACCTTCGCCAAGGATCCGGCGCAGATCGACGAGCTCATCCGCTTGATCAACGACGGCTTTGCCGAGCTGTGCGCGAAGGAGAAGGATCATTTCCCGGGCTGGGTGGCGCAGATTTCGCTCGACGCGCCGGATGCCGGCGCGCGCGAGGCCGAGCGCGCGGTGAACGAGCTCGGCGCGCTCGGCGTGCAGATCTACACCAACGTCGCCGGCAAGCCGCTCGACCGGCCGCAATACCGGCCGTTCTGGGCCAAGATGAACGCGCTCGGCAAGCCGGTCTGGCTGCATCCGGCGCGCGGCGCCAACATGCCGGACTATATCGACGAGAAGAAATCGCTCTACGAGATCTGGTGGACGTTCGGCTGGTCGTATGAGACCGCGACGGCGATGGCGCGCCTCGTCTTCTCCAAGATCATGGACAGCCATCCCAATCTCAAGATCATCACCCACCATTTCGGCGGCATCGTGCCGATGCTGGAGGGCCGCATCGGCCCGGGCTGGGACGTGCTCGGCTCGCGCACCTCGGACGAGGACTATGTCGCGTTGCGCAAGAGCCTGAAGAAGCGCCCGCTCGACTACTTCAAGCAGGATTTCTACGCCGATACCGCGGTGTTCGGCGGAAAGCCGGCGACCAAATGCGGCCTCGAATTCTTCCCCTTGGAGAAGATCGTGTTCGCCTCCGATTGCCCGTTCGATCCGGAGGGCGGCACGATGTACCCGCGCGTCACGCTGCAGATTCTCGACTCGCTCGACATCCCCAAGGCCGATCGCGAGAAGATCGACTATAAGAACCTGGAGGCGATCACCGGCGTGAAGCTGGTGAAGTAAGGAGGGAGGCGTCCAATGCACCGAAAAGCCGCGCTGCTTGCAGCAGCGACGATCGCCGTCGCCCTTGCCGCGGCGGCGGATCGCACCGTCGCGCAGACCGCCGGAGCCTCGGCGACGCAGATCATCACGCTGGGCACCCGCGGCGGCCCGCTGCCGAGCAAGGACCGCGCGCAATCCTCGAACCTTTTGGTGGTCAACGGCACGCTCTACCTGATCGATGCCGGCGACGGCGTGACCCGCCGGATCGTGCAGGCCGGCCATGACTTTCGCAAGGTCGGAAAAATCTTCATCACCCATCCCCACAGCGACCACACCGCGGGCCTCGCCACGCGGAAGGGAAGAAAGCGCCGATGGCCGACCTCTTCCACGGCCATGACGTCGGTCCCGGTCTCGTCTACCAGGACGACAAGGTCAAGGTGATCGCGGCCGAGAACACCCATTTCAATTTCACGCAAGGCAGTCCGCCCTACGGCAAGTACAAGTCTTATTCCTATCGCTTCGAGACACCGAGCCGCGTCGTCGTGTTCACCGGCGATACCGGCCCTTCCGACGCGGTGACCGAATTGGCAAAGGGCGCCGACGTGCTGGTGACGGAAGTGACGACAGCCGACGACGTGATCGAGCTCTTCAAGCGGACCGGCGCCTGGCAGGCAAAAACTCCCGCCGAGCAGGAGGGCTTCGTGCGCCACATGAACGAGGAGCACGTCACGCCCGAGGAGGTCGGCAAGATGGCGGCGAAGGCCGGCGTCAAGACGATCGTGATGACGCATCTTTCCCCGACGGTCGATCCCGAGGACACTTACCAGCGCCATGTCGACGGGGCGAAGAAATTCTTCTCGGGTCCCATCCTGCTCGCGAAGGACCTCATGAAGTTCTGACTGGGGCTTCATGAAATGGAGGAGGGAACGGGCCATGCGCGGCTTTGTCTGGGTGCTCGTGACGACTGTTCTTGCGCTTTTGCCGCAGGGCGCGGGGGCGCAACTCGGCGAGAAATGGGTCGTGAGCTGGACCGGATCGGCGCAGGGACCTTATCCGGTGGGCAACCCGTCGGCGCAGCCGGATCAGCGCTTTGCATTTCCTTCTCCGCAGGCGGGGGCGAACGACCAGACCCTGCGGCTGATCGTGCGCCCCGACATCTGGGGCCGCGAGGCGCGTCTGCGCCTGAGCAACGCGTTCGGAACGAAGCCCGTGACCTTCGACGGCGTGTTCGTCGGCTTGCACATCGGCGGCGCTGCCCTCCTCCACGGCACCAATCAGCCGGTCACGTTCGACGACGGCAAAGCCAGTGTTTCGGTCGCGCCCGGCAGCTCCGCATGGAGCGATCCGGTGGCCGTTGCCTTCGTGCGCGATTCGGCCGCGGCAGAGCTCGCCGGACGCAAGCTCGCCGTCAGCTTTCACGTTGCCGGCGAGAGCGGCCCGATGACGTGGCACGCCAAGGCGCTGACCACCTCCTACGTCACCGCGCCCGGCGCCGGTTCGAAAGGCAAGTCGGAAGATGAAGCGGCGTTCCCCTACAGCTCCGCCTCCTGGTTCTTCCTCGACGCCGTCGAGATGATGGTTCCCGCCGAAAGCTTCGCGATCGTGACGTTCGGTGATTCGATCACCGACGGCACGGCATCGACCATGAACGGCGATGACCGCTGGCCGGATGTCCTGTCGCGGCGCCTGCACGCGGTACACGGCAACCGCGTCGCGGTGGTCAACGCCGGCATCGGCGGAAATCAGATCGCGGGGCCGGCGGAATACGGCCCGCAGAAGCCGTTTCCGGGCGGCCCGTCCGCGCGGCAGCGCGTCGATCGCGACGTGCTCGATCTTGCCGGCGTCTCGGCCGTGATCTGGCTCGAGGGAATCAACGATTTCAGCAAGAACGGCAACGCGACGCTCGAGACGGTGCAGAAGGGCATGAAAGAAGTAGTCGGCCGGATTCGCGCACGCCGGCCGGACATCCGCATATTCGGCGCCACGGTCGTTTCGGCGCTCGGCTCGTCGAACGCGGCGCACGGCTTTCCGGAGCAGGATCAGAAGCGGAGAGCGCTCAACGACTTCATCCGCACGGGCGGACTGTTCGACGCCGTCATCGATTTCGACCGCGCGACGCTCGATCCGCAGAGCGGCGGCCTCAAGCCCGAATTCGTGCCGGAGAGCACGACGGGCGGAGCGGGAGACAAGCTGCACCCGAACCGCGCCGGCTATCTCGCAATGGGAATGGCGATCGACCTCGATCTGTTCAAGCCGTAGGATGTCGGCGCCACCACCCGCCGCAGCGAGCAATCCGATGAGCGACCGCCGGCCGCGTATCCGCGTCATCAATCCGAACTCGAACGAGACGGTGACGCGCAATCTCGACATGGCGCTCGCGCCGCTGCGATTTGCGGACGGCCCGGAGATCGTGTGCTCGACGCTCGCGGAAGGTCCGTTCGGAATCGAGACGCAGGCGGACGTCGAGAGCGTCGTGATGCCGCTGCGCCGGCTGGTCGAGAGCGACAATTCGTCCGACGCATTCGTGATCGCCTGCTACAGCGACCCGGGGCTGCACGTCTGTCGCGAAGGCACGTCGCGCCCGGTGTTCGGCATCGCCGAATGCGGCGTGCTGACGGCGCTGGCGCGCGCGAGCCGGTTCGGCGTCATCGCCATCGGCCAGCGCTCGATCGCTCGGCACATGCGCTACCTGCGCCAGATGGCGCTCCTTGACCGCCTCGCCGGCGAGCGGCCGTTGGAGATGTCGGTGGCGGAGACGGCAAGCGGCGACAAGACGCTGCAGCGGATGGTCGAGATCGGCAACCGATTGAAGGACGAGGACGGCGCCGAGGCGGTGGTCATGGGCTGCGCCGGCATGGCACGCCACCGCCGCCCGCTGGAAGACGCGCTCGGCATCCCGGTGATCGATCCGACCCAGGCCGCGGTTGCGATGGCGCTCGGGACGTTGCAGGTCGGCCGCCACTGACGCCTGCGCGCGTCCAGCCGCGGAGCGCGGCGGTCACGATTTAAAGAGTTAGCGCATGTTAAGTCTCCAGACAGGTCCGAGCGGGTTGTCCTATGTCGTCGGTATCACTTGCGCGCTGGCGGCGTCGCTCGACTCCGCTCGGTCCGAGTCTGACCGGATCTCGTCTGCAGCGAACTACTGCCTGAGCTACCGAAATTCCGTTACGATAAGTGATGATCATACGATCTTGTGTTTCGATGGAAAAATTGATCTTGATCAAGCCAGCGCTCCCTTTCATCAGTTAAAACAAAACGGCTTTTTTATCGTCAGAAGTCCAGGAGGGGCTCCCCACGTGGCGATCAATCTATCGAATATTTTGCGCAAAAAGAACGCAACAGTGATCATATACGATTATTGTCTTTCGGCGTGCGCCAATTATTTTCTAATCGCCTCGTTCAAAACATACATCTTGAAAAGTAGTATTGTAGCGTGGCATGGGGGCCCGCCGAAGGTCGGATGTAACGCCGGTAACATCGAACATGTGAAAAAATATCTGCGCGATTGGAGATATGTGCGCGATCGGGACGGAATCGAAATCTACCCTTCTGCAGAAGTGCTTTGTCAGACAATCGAATTAGAGAAAAGATTCTTCAAAGAAAGAGAAATCGAGGACCGACACATTCATCAGCCACAAACAGAGCATACACAAACAATGACTCATTTTGCGATGATCGAGCCAGCAAACAGAAGGAGAGTTCTTTGGATGTGGAATCCAAAGAATTACGGAGATTATTTCAAGTCCAGAATTGTATACGAATCGTATCCAAGCAGCCAGGACGAGGTTGATGAAATATTGAGTCGATTACAACTTGGGATTCGCGTCATTTATGATCCGTAGGAATTAGCGGCCAAGGCCGTACCAAAGCCAAGCGCAATCTCCGTATATCCACGCTCGACCGCAACTAATTGACCCTTGCCCGCGTCCGCCGTGGAGCGCGGCAGTCACCCTTCCGGCGGGGGGACGACGCCGGTCTGGCTGGCGATGCGGCCGTAATGCTCGATGCGCCGGTGGCTCTTGAAATCGAAGATCGTCTCCTTGCCGAAAACCGTCGCATCGAGATCGCAATCGGCGACGATGAGGTCGTCGGCTTCGGCCATGGTCTCGGCGACGATCTCGCCGTCCGGATTGACGATCAGGCTGCCGGCAATCATCGGATGGCCGTCCTCGGCCCCGCATTTGGCCACCGCCACCACCCAGGTCGAGTTCTGGTAGGCGCCCGCCTGCAAGGTCAGCCGATGGTGGAACTGCCGCTGTTGCGGCCCTTCGGCTGCCTTCTGCGCATTGACCGAGGGCGTGTTGTAGCCGAGCACGATCAGCTCCACCCCCTGCAGCCCCATCACGCGATAGGTCTCCGGCCAGCGACGGTCGTTGCAGATACACATCCCGAGAATCCCGCCCATGGTCCGCCATACCGGGAAGCCGAGATCGCCGGGCTCGAAATAGCGCTTTTCCAGGTGCTGGAAGGCGCGCTTCGGATCGTATTCGGAATGGCCGGGCAGATGAACCTTGCGGTATTTGCCGACGATCCTCCCCTCGCGATCGACCAGGATCGAGGTGTTGAAACGGTGGTCGTCGGGCGTCAGCTCGGCATAGCCGAACGACAACCCGATGCGCAATTGCGCGGCTTTCTCGAACAGCGGGCGGGTCGCGGCGTTCGGCATCTCGCGCTCGAACCAGGGATCGACCTCGGCCTGATCGGTCATGTACCAGCGCGGGAAGAACGTCGTCAGCGCGAGCTCCGGATAGACCACGAGGTCGCAGTTGTCGGCCTTCGCCCGCTCGAGCAAATCGAGCATTCGCCGCACCACCGCCTGCCGGCTGTCGGCCTTGTGGATCGGGCCCAGCTGGGCGCCGCCTATGCGCAGGATTCGGCTCACTCGTTCCTCCCGGGATCAGGTGGCGATCCGCCGCTCGAGCCTGCTGACCAGACGCACCGCCGGCCACAGCATAGCGAGGTAGATCGCGGCGGCCAGCACGATCGGCGAGCTGTTGAAGGTCACGGAGCGCGCCATGTCGGCGGAATAGAGCAGCTCCGGCAGCGCGACGACGCTGGCGATCGAGGTGAGCTTTACCACCTCGACGGTGTTCGAGACGAGATCGGGAAGCACGTTGCGAATCGCCTGCGGCAGCACGACATGGAGGAGCGCCTGGGAGCTTTTCAGGCCGGTGGAACGGGCGGCGTCCCATTGGCCGGCACCGACGCTCTCGATGCCGGCCCGGTAGATTTCGCCGTAATAGCTCGAGGTGTTGAGAAAGAACGCGATCGCGACCGCGGTGATCGGCGAGGGCCGAATTCCCGCGAATGGCAGGCCGGAATAGACGAAGATCAACAATACCAGCGGCGGCATGGCGCGGAAGAAGTCGATGCCGACCACGGCCGCCCAACGCAGCGGCCGGCTCCGCGAGCGTGACAGCAGCGCGAAGCCGAGCCCGCCGGCGAGCCCGAGCGGAACGACCACGAGGCACAGCACGATCGTCTGCCGCAGGCCCATCAGCACCAGCGGCAACGCCCGCTCCATGATCGCGAGGTTGAAGAATTGCTGGAGCAACGCCTCCATCACGCCCTCCGCCATTGAAACCGCGTCTCGAGGAAGCGCCCGAGCGCGACGACCGGGATGAACAGGATCACGTAGGCGACCGCCCCCATCATCAGCGGCGTGGCGTTGCCGGCGAACGATTGGGCGGTGGTCGCCTGGTTGAGGATCTCGCCGACGCCGATCACCGTGCCGAGCGCCGTGTTCTTGGTGATTGCGACCGTACGGTTGGTGATCGGCGGCACGGTGAGGCGCAGCGCCTGCGGCAGCACCACATAGGTCAGCGTGGCGACGAAGTTGAGGCCGGTCGACCGCGCCGCCTCCCATTGCCCCTTCGGCACCGAGAGGATCCCGGCCCAGAAGATCTCCTCGGCAAACGCCGCCAGCACCAGCGAGAGCACGAGCCACAGCACCGCGAAGGACGGCAAATTGATCCCGACATTGGGCAGGCCGAAATAGACGAGCAGCACGAGAACGAGCGGCGGCAGTGCCCGGAACACGTCCGCGAACACCACGATCAGCGCACTCGCCGGCAGCACGCGGAACGAGCGCGCGACCGCCAGCAGCAGCCCGAGCGCGATGCCGGTCGCCACCACCGCGGCGGCGACCTCGATCGTCACCACGACCCCTTTCATGATCGCGGGAAAATACCGCTCGATCAGCTCCGGCTTGAAGAACGCGTCGAGAAACCGCGACCAGGCTTCCATGGCGGCCTCAGCGCGCCAGCTCGGCGATGAAGGCGCGCGTGCGCGTCTCGCGCGGCCTCGAGAACATCTGCTCCGGCGGACCTTCCTCGACGATCACGCCGTGATCCATGAAGATGACCCGGTCGGCGGCGTCGCGCGCAAAGCGCATCTCGTGGCTCACGACCAGCATGGTCATGCCGCCGCGCTTGAGCCCGCGCATGACATTGAGCACGCTGCCGACCAGCTCCGGATCGAGCGCGGACGTCGGCTCGTCGAACAGCATGACCTTCGGCTCGAGCGCCAGCGCCCGCGCGATCGCGACCCGCTGCTGCTGGCCGCCGGAAAGCTCGGCGGGGAACGACCGCGCCTTGGCGGACAATCCGACGCGATCGAGGGCGGCGAGCGCGAGCTTTTGCGCTTCCGCGCGCGGCCTGCGCAGCACCTTCCTCAGCGCCAGCATGACGTTTCCGAGCGCCGTCATGTGCGGATAAAGATTGAACGACTGGAACACCATGCCGATCCGCCGCCGGACGACGTTGATGTCGGTCGAGCGCGCCATGACGTCGACGCCGTCGACCCGGATGGTGCCGGCGGTCGGCTCCTCGAGCCGATTGCAGCAGCGCAGCAGCGTGCTCTTGCCCGATCCCGACGGCCCGATGATGAAGACCAGCTGCTGCGGGAAGACCGCGAGGTCGATCCCGCGCAGCACCTCGACATGATTGAAGCTCTTGCGCAGGCCGCGAATTTCGAGGATCGGCGGCTGCCCGGCCGTCATCGGCTGTCTCTGCCGCTATGGAAATCGGCGCCGGCTGCTGCGCGCACGCCGCATTGCCGCCGCCCCGTCATCCGCAGGCGGGCGTGTGCGCGGTCGGATCGTAGCCGGGCATATCGGGAACGCCATACCCCGGGAACACCGTCACCGCGGCCGAGCCCGGCGGCGGCTTCGCGCCGAACCATTGCTCGTGCATCTTCGCCACGGTGCCGTCGAGCTTCATGCACTCGACGGCGTTCTCGAGGCGCGCGCGCAGCTCGGTGGAATCCTTGCGCAACGGCGCCGCCCATACGAGCCCGGTCGAATGAAGATACGACAGCTCGAGCTGCGGGTTGTTCTTGACCGCCCAGGCAATGACGGTATTGCCGGCAACGTTGGCGTCGGCGCGGCCGACCAGCACCGCCTGCACCGCGTCGGTCTGGGTGCCGAAGGATTCGACCCGCCAGCCGATCTTGCCCTCGAGATCGCGCGCCCAGGAATCGTAGGCCGAGCCCTTGTTGACCGAAACGGTCTTGCCCTTGAGATCCTCGAGCTTGTCGACCTTGGGCGAGCGCTTCTTGATCAGGAACTGGAAATCGGTGTTGAGATAACCTTCGGTGAACAGCATGTTTTCGGCGCGTTCCCTGGTCACCGTCGTGGGCGCGGAGAGAAAATCGTAGGTCCCGGCCTGCAGCGCCGGCACGAGACCGGAGAACTGCGCGGCATCGATCACGATCTTGCGCTTGAGGCGTCGGGCGATCTCGTTTGCCAGATCGATATTGAAGCCCTGGTAGCCGCCGGACAGGCTCGGGAATGCGTGCGGCGCGAAGGTGCCGTCGACCGCGGTGCGCAGCGGAGCTGCCTCTTGACCGAGCGCCGAGCACGCGGCGAGGAGCGCGCCGGCGACCGAAAGCGCAGATGATTTCATCGAACTCCCCTGAACCGACCGCCGCGCGGGTAGCGCAGGTCCGCAGGCGACTATAGCAACCGTACCGAGGCCGACAAGGCGAATGCACGAGCAAGGCGATGGGCGAATGCTCAATCCCGATGCACGCGCGCGGGAGGGCGGGAACGCGGCAACGCGAGCGCACGGCCGAAGCCTCCTCTGCGCCGCCGGCCGCGGCGAGAAGGATGGCGGGCGGGTGCCGGCGTGAGGTATAGAGGAGCCCGACCATGCTTTCGCCATTGCCAACTGGGGAAGATCGGCGATGCGCCACCTGCTCGATGCGACCGCAAAGGGAGTGTATACGATCTCGGCGACGCCGTTCACGGATGCCGGGGAAATCGATTGGGCGAGCGTCGACAGCCTCGTCGACTTCTATTTGCAGTGCGGCGTCCACGGGCTCACCATTCTGGGCATGATGGGCGAGGCCCAGAAGCTCGGCGACAGCGAGTCGGCCGAGCTCACGCGCCATTTCCTGCGGCGCATCGACGGCCGCGTGCCGGTCATTGTCGGCGTGTCGAACCCGGGCACCGCGAACCTCGTGAAGCTCGGCAGGATTGCGATGGATGCCGGCGCCTGCGGCGTGATGATTGCGCCGCTCACCGGCCTGAAGACCGAAACGCAGATCATCGCCTACTTTAGCGAAGTGATCTCGGCGCTCGGCGCCGACGTTCCCGTGGTCTACCAGGATTACCCGCAGTCGACCCAGGCCGACATCTCCGCCCAGAGCTTCCTCAAGATCGTCGACGCGCATCCGAGCGTAGTGATGTTCAAGCACGAGGACTGCCCGGGCCTGCGCAAGCTCTCGCAGCTACGCAAAGCCTGCGACGGCGGAGCGCGCCGCTATATCAGCATCCTGGTCGGCAACGGCGGGCTCTACGTGCCGCAGGAGCTGCAGCGCGGCGCCGACGGCATCATGACCGGCTTCGCCTATCCCGAGATGCTCGTCTCGGTGTACGCGCTGTTCGCGGCCGGACAGCGCGAGGAAGCCGAGGATCTGTTCGATCTTTATCTGCCGCTCATACGCCATGAGCAGCAGCCCGGCTTCGGCCTCGCCGTGCGCAAGGAAATCCTCAGGCGGCGCGGCGCCATCCGCTCCGCCGCGGTGCGCGCCCCGGGTCCGAAGCTCGACGCCGAGGATGTCGGCGAGCTCGACCGGCTGTTGGCCCGCCTCGAGCGGCGCCTGGCGGACCGCGGCGACGCCCGCCGTCTTGCCGTGGCCTAGCCTGGGCGGGGAAACGAGCATCATGCCCGATTACGATCTTGTCGTCCGTAACGGAACGGTGGCGACCGCCTCCGACGTGTTTCATGCCGACATCGGGGTAGTGGCCGGCCGCATCGCAACGCTCGGCGCAAATCTCGGCGCCGGCCGCCGGGAGATCGACGCCGAGGGCCGGATCGTCACGCCCGGCGGCGTCGACAGCCACTGTCACATCGAGCAACGATCGGCGGCCGGGGTCATGACGGCGGATGATTTTTTCACCGCGACGCGCTCGGCGGCCTGCGGCGGCACGACGACGGTCATTCCGTTCGCCGCCCAGCATCGCGGAATGTCGCTGCGTCAGGTGGTGAAGGACTATCATGCCTGTGCGCAGCCCAAGGCCGCGGTGGATTACGCCTTTCATCTGATCGTCTCCGATCCGACCGAGCAGGTGTGCGGCCAGGAGCTGCCCGCGTTGATCAAGGACGGCTATACGTCGTTCAAGATCTATACGACCTATGATGCGCTCAAGCTCGACGACCGGCAGATTCTCGAAGTGCTGTCGGTGGCACGGCGGGAACGCGCCCTGGTCATGGTCCATGCCGAGAACCACGACGTCATCTCGTGGCTGAGCGAGAAATTGCTCGCGGCCGGTCATTCCGCCCCGCGCTTCCACGGCATCGCGCACGCCCCGATCGCGGAACGCGAGGCGACGTCGCGCGCGATCTCGCTCGCCGAGCTCGTCGACGTGCCGATCCTGATCGTCCACGTATCCGCGCGCGAGGCGATGGAGCAGATCCGCCTCGCGCAGGCGCGCGGGCTCAAGGTCTATGGCGAGACCTGCCCGCAATACCTGTTCCTCACGGCGGACGACCTCGATCGACCGGATTTCGAGGGCGCGAAATACATGTGCAGTCCGCCGCCGCGCGACAAGGCAAACCAAGAGTCGATCTGGCGCGGCCTGGAGACCGGCGTGTTCGAGGTTTTTTCCTCCGACCACGCCGGCTACCGTTTCGACGATCCGGAAGGGAAAATGAAGCACGGCAGGAACGCGGCGTTCAAGAAAGTGCCCAATGGCGTCCCCGGGCTCGAGGTGAGAATGGCGCTCTTGTTCTCGGAAGGCGTCGGCCAGGGCCGCCTCGATCTGCCGCGGTTCGTGGCGCTGACCGCCACCAATGCCGCGAAGCTCTACGGCCTTTATCCGCGCAAGGGCACGATCGCCGTCGGCGCCGACGCCGATCTCGCGATCTGGGACGCGGACAAGGACGTGACCATCAGCCAGTCGATGATCCACGACGCCATGGATTACACGCCGTACGAGGGCAAGCGGATCAAAGGCTGGCCGATCGCCACGCTGGTGCGGGGCGAGGTCGTGGCCGAGGCGGGCGAGTTCGTCGGCGCGGCCGGCAAGGGCCGGTTCCTGAAGTGCGACATTTCCCCCGCGACGAAGCCGCTCGGGCGGCGCACGATCGCGTTCGATCCGGCGACGGGATCGCTAGGGCCCGCTTGACGGGCGGCTGCGCCGGGGAGTGAACCAAGCAGATGGCATTCGACCTCATCCTCAAGGGCGGGCGGGTCGTCGATCCTTCCCAAAATCTCGACCGCGTGACGGATGTGGCCTTCGCCGGCGGCAAGGTCGCCAGGATCGGCGAGCGCCTGCCGGCGGACGGCGGCACCGACGTCCGCGACGTGTCCGGCCGCATCGTGACGGCCGGTCTCATCGACATGCACACCCACGTCTATTGGGGCGGCACCTCGCTCGGCGTCGACGCCGAGGATTTCTGCCGCCGCAGCGGCGTCACGACCTGCATCGACACCGGCAGCGCGGGACCCGGAAATTTCCCCGGCTTTCGCAAGCACGTGATCGAGCGGAGCGCGGTGCGCATCCTCGCCTACCTGCACGTCTCGTTCGCCGGCATCTATGCCTATTCGAGGACCATCATGGTCGGGGAGAGCGAGGAAATCCGCCTGCTGGCGCCGGCCGACGCGGCCGCCGTGGCGGAGGCGAACCGCGACGTCGTGATCGGCATCAAGGTGCGCGTCGGATTGCGCGCGAGCGGCCGCTCGGGCGCCGCGCCGCTCGACATCGCGCTGCAGGCGGCGAACGAAGCCGGCCTGCCGCTGATGTGCCACATCGACGACCCGCCGCCGAGCTACGAGGAAGTGCTCGAGCGGCTGCGGCCGGGCGACGTGCTGACCCATGCCTTCCGCCCCTTCCCCAACGCCCCGGTCGATCCGCAGGGCCGGGTGAAGCCGGCGGTGCTGCGCGCGCGCGAACGCGGGGTGCGCTTCGACATCGGCCACGGCAAGGGATCATTCGCGTTCAAGACCGCGCGCGCGATGCTCGCCAACGGCTTCTATCCCGACACCATCTCCTCCGACGTGCACGCGCTCTGCATCAACGGCCCGGCCTACGACCAGGTGACGACGCTCTCGAAATTCCTCTGCATGGGCATGCCGCTCGATGCCGTCATCGCCGCGACGACGGTGAACGCCGCCATGGCGCTCAAGCGCCCGGAGCTCGGCAGCCTCAAGCCGGGCTCGGTCGGCGACGCGAGCATCCTGTCGATCGAGCAAGGCGCGTTCGACTACGTCGACGTCGTCGGCGAGCACATGACCGGCGACCGGCGCATCCTCTCGCAGGGCGTGGTGATCGCGGGCCGCTGGTGGCACCCGTAGCGCCGCGCGAGCACGGTCGCGAGCGCGCTTCCTCCCAATTCAAGGGCGGCACCGATCTTGCTTTACAGGAGGGAAGACGCAGACATAGGCTACCCGCCGTGCAGGAAGGTTCGATGGCCGATTACCTCGCGATCGAGCGGCTGAGCAAGCAATTCAATGCCCACGGCCACGCCGCCTGCAGGGACGTTTCCTTCACGGTCGGCGAGCGCGAGTTCGTGGCGCTGATCGGGCCTTCCGGGTGCGGGAAGTCGACGCTTCTGCACATCGTCGCCGGGTTGTCGGCGCCGACCAGCGGCAAGGTGCAACTTCGCGGCGAGGCGGTGAACGCGCCGCGACCCGACATGATGTTCGTCTTCCAGCAGTACAACAAGTCGATCTTCCCCTGGAAGACGGTGCTCGACAACGTGTGCCTCGGCATCAAGTACCGCTCGGCGGCGCCGCGCCGGGAGATCGAGGAACGGGGCCGCGCGCAGCTCAAGCTCGTCGGGCTCGGGCGTTACGTCGACTATTACCCCTATCAGCTCTCCGGCGGCATGCAGCAGCGCGTCGCCATCGCGCGCGCGCTCGCACGACGTCCCGAGATATTGCTGATGGACGAGCCGTTCAGCGCGCTCGACGCCTTGATGCGCGTCGAGCTGCAGGACCTGCTGATGTGGCTGTGGCAGGAGGTCGGGCTCACCATCCTGTTCGTGACGCACGACCTCGACGAGGCGCTCTACGTCGCGCAGCGCATCGTCGTGCTCTCGGCCTCGCCGGGCTCGGTCGCGGAGATCGTGCAGGTGCCCCTGCCCTATCCGCGCAACCAGGTAGAGACTCGCCGCGATCCGCTTTATCTGAAATTGCGCGAGCACCTCTACAATCTGATGGTGGCGCAGGTCGTCGCCGGGCGCGCGGAGGCCTCATGAGCGGCCGCATCGCGCACTGGCTGGAAGCCTCCCGCGGCTCGGGCGTCATCCTCATCGTGGCGCTGCTCGGCCTTTGGCAGTTTTCCGCGCTCTACGTGCTGGACACGCCGACCTGGCCGCCGGTCACCCGCATCCTGCAGGCGTGGTACGAGAACATCGTCGACGGCACGCTGATCAGGCACCTGCTCGCCACGCTGTGGCGACAGATGCTGGGCTACTGGCTCGCGGTCGCGCTCGGCATCGGGCTCGGGCTGGCGATGGGCTATTACCGCGTCATCTACAACCTGCTGGAGCCGCTGATCGAGGTATTCCGGCCGATTCCGGGCCCGGCCTATCTCCCCGTATTGGTGCTGTTCGTCGGCATCGGGCACGAGATGAAGGTCGTGCTGATCATGGTCGCCTCGCTGTTCCCGATCCTGTTGAACACCTATGGCGGCGTGCGCTCGATCGATCCGGTGCAGTTCGATACCGCGCGCACCTTGGGCCTGACCACGCCGCAGACGCTGCGCGAGGTCGTGCTGCCCGCCGCCAGCCCGCAGATCCTCACCGGAATGCGCATCAGCCTCGCCATCTCGCTGATCCTCGCCATCCTGTCGGAGATGATCGTGTCGAACGACGGGCTCGGCTATTTCACGCTGCTGGCCGAGCGCACCTTCAAGGTTCCCGACATGTACGCCGGCATCTTCACGCTCGCGATGTTCGGCTATGCGCTCAACCGCTTGTTCCTCGTCGCCGAGGCGAGGCTCATCCGCTGGCATCAGGAAAGCAGCGGCCGCAGATAGCCAGATAAGGAGAACCCCATGTTGCGAATTCCGCAGGCGTCATGCGCGATCATGATCGCGTCGCTCGCTCTCTGGACGCCGTCCCCGGCGGCCGCCGAACCGAAGCCGGCGCCGGCGGCGATCCGCGTCATCCACATACCCATTGCGAATTTTACGCCTCTCCTGGTGGCGCGCGACAAGGGCTATTTCGCCGACGAGAACCTGGCGGTGACCTGGTCGACGGTGACCCAGGGCGCCGTGGCGATCGAGGCGGTGTTCGGCGGCAGCGCCGAGATCGGCGCCAGCGCGATATTCGAGACCATGGTCGCGCGCGGCAACGGGCTCGACCTCATGTTCCTTGCGGCCGGCGTCCACATCCGAAATCAGCCGCCCGATAATTCCGGTGTCCTCGTGCGCACCGACGATTCCGTTCGTACACCGGCCGATCTCGCCGGCAAGAAGGTGTCGGCGGGGCTCCTCAACAGCGTCAATTACATTCACATGGTGGAATGGCTGCAGAAGAAAGGCATCGACCCCGCCAAGATCGAGTTCCTGGAGGTGCCGTTCCCGCAGATGGCCGACGCCCTGTTTCAGAAGCGGGTGGACGCGGTCTGGAACGTCGAGCCGTTCGTCACCTTCATGACGCAATCCGGCAAAGCCAAGGTGCTCGCCTATCCCTACCTCGACAACATCCCGGGAATGGACATCGCCAATTACTTCGCCAAGGAGAGCTGGATCAAGGCCAACGGCGACGCGGCCCGGCGCTTCAGGCGCGCGATCGACCGCGCGACCTCGCATCTCGCCTCGGCGCCGAAGGAGGAGCGCGACGAATGGGTGGCGAAATTCACCGGCATGAAGATCGAGGTGGTCAAGGCGGTGACGCTGCCGGTGTTCTCGACCGAGTTCAACGTCCCGAGCCTGCAGGCCAATCTCGACCTCGCCGTGCGGCACAAGCTGGTCAAGCCGTTCGACATCGGCACCATGATCTTCAAGCCGTAGGGAGGGACGCCATGCTGAAGACGCTCGCCGAAAAGGTTCGCCCGGAGCACTGCGCGCTCGTCATCGTCGACGTGCAGAACGATTTCTGCGCCGAGGGCGGCGCCATGCATCGGGAGGGACGCGATCTGTCGCTGGTCAAGGCGATGGTGCCGCGCCTCGCCGCGCTCGTCGACGCCGCGCGCGCCGCCGGCGTTCGCTGCATCTGGGTCCGCAACGTCTACAACACCGGACCGAACTGGTACCTGTCCGAGGTCTGGCTCGAGCACGCGCAGCGACGCCGCCGCGGCGCCTACCTCACGATCCCGGTCTGCGAGCCGAATGCCTGGAACGGCGATTTCTTCAAGATCAAGCCGCTGCCCGACGAAGCGATCGTGACCAAGCACCGCTACGGGGCGTTCGAGAGTAGCGACCTCGACCTGGTGCTGCGCTCGCAGGGAATCCGCACCGTCATCATGACCGGTGTCGCCACCAATGTGTGCGTCGAGACCACGGCCCGGCAGGCGTTCCTGCGCGACTATTACGTCGTCTTCACCAGCGACTGCACCGCGACCTACAGTCAGGCCGACCACGACGCGACGTTGCGCAATATCGACGCGTTTTTCGGGGAGGTCGTGCGCGCCGAGGAGGTGCAGGCCTGCTGGTCGCCGGCGCCGGCGCGCCTGCACGCGGTCTCGTGACGGCGCGGGCAACCGGTCGATGAACGAGCGGCCGTGCATCGCCCATTTCGCCGGGCCCAACGCCACCATCCAGAACAGCACGCCGCTGGTGACGAGCAACAAGGCACGCCGAAAGTACGGCCTGCCGCCGGTTGCCAATCCAGACGGAAGCCAGGCGCGCTTCGACGTCCTGCGGCCGCAGCGGCTGGCGGCGCCGGTGACGGTCTATGTCGAGCAGTTCAGCGCCCATCCGCTCGAGCGCGACGCATCGGATCTCTACGGGCCGCCCGACGGCTACCTCGATGCGCGGGGAGAATTCCACAAGCAGCGGCGCAGTCCCGCCGACAAGCCGGTCTACGAGATCACGCTGCTGCCGGAGGACGGGCTCTATCCGCTCCCTTACATGGCGCGGCAGGCGGACCTGCGGGCGTGGGAGGAGGAGTGCGCCGAGCCCGGCGCCCCGGAGCAGCGCGCCCGGCAGGCCTTCCACCCCGACGGCGCGCGCATCTTCGAGGAGATCGACCGGCTCGGAATCGGCGAGAAGGGCTGGGGCAACCTGATCGGCGGTCGCGCCGACATCGATTTCTACCGGGCGCTGCCGCCGGCGGGCTACACCAAGGGTCTTGCCGCCGCCGAGCGGACCGACGTCGGCGAGGGCGACATCGCGCCGGAGCGGCGCGGGCGCGACTTCTTTGCCTACAAGCCCTACCACCTCGACGCCCATGAGTCGCGGCCCGGCCTCGCGCGCATCACCAATATCGTGCAGCGCGTGGTGGCGAGCGGAAAATACCAGGGCGCGATCTGGACCCAAGGGAGCCCGCGCATCGAGGAGACGATCTACTGGCTCAATCTCCTGCTCGACTGCACCATTCCCGTCTGCGGCAACGCCGCGCAGCGCCCGCACGGTCAGGTGAGCGCGGACGGCGCGAGGAACTTGATCGATTCAGTCGACTACATCCTGTCGCGCGTCTGGGCCGACGAAGCGGGCCGCAACCGCGCCGGCATGGTGCTGATCCAGGAGCAGCAGATCTTCGCCGCCCGCGACGTCCAGAAGGGCGATGCCCGGCCGGGCGGATACGTGACGACCGGCGGGCATGGCGGCATCATCGGGGCGGTCGGCTATGACGGGCCGCCGCGCCTCCTCTACGTGCCGGAGACCCGCCACAGCTTCCGGTCGGAGGTCAACGTCTCGCGGCTGCCGTCGCGAAGCGTCGGCGTCCGGCGCAATGACGGCGGCCTCGCCATGATCGACGTGGCCATCAAGGACGGCGCCGGAAACCTTCTCGACGGCGCCATTCCGAAGGTCGTCATCGTCAAGGACGGCACCTACGACGTCGACGACTTCGACATCGACCTCGCGCGCGAGATCGACTTGGTCGCGCGGATCGAGCACAATCTCGGCCACGCGCCGCTCGCCGGCTTCGTGGTCGAGGGGCTTTCGCCCTACGGCATCATGACCTCGACGCCGCGGCATCGCCTGATGCTCAGGGCGGTCAACAGCGGGATGCCGGTCGCGCGCGTGGGGCGCGGCAACAATGACGGCTTCACCGCCCCGCGCGACCGCCTGATCGGCGGCCGCAATCTCACCGCGACCAAGGCCCGGCTGCTGCTCATGGCCTGCCTGATGAAGTTCGGCAGCCTGCCGCCGGCGGCCGATCCCGACCACCCGACCGACGCCGAGCTGGCGGCGATCCGGAGCAAGGTCGCCGCCTATCAGGCGGTCTTCGACTCGCATTGACGCGCAAACGCCAGCAGCATGTCGTCGGCGCCGGGCCGCGCGATGATCGAGAGGCCGACCGGAAGACCATCGACCAGCGCGAGCGGCAAGCTCACCTGCGGCGCGCCGAGCGTGCCGGCGATGGTGGTGAGCGTGCTGATGGCGGTGCGCTCCGCCCACATCGCCGAGCGGCGCTGGCCGACGGGAGGCGCCGGAAACGGCGCCGTCGGCAGGCAGAGGATCGTCTCGGTCCCGATCAACTCCATCAGCTCGGCCCGGCGCGCCGCGCGGAACTCGCGCGCCGCCGCCAGCGCCGCATCCGGGGTGCTCTTGCCGCGCAGGAAGTTGTCGGCGATGTCGAAGGCGAAGCGCGGATTGTGCCGGTCGATCCAATCGCCGAACGTGTCCCACGCCTCGCGGCCCTGCATGGCGCGCTGATGCGCGCACCATGCGGCGAGCGGCACGGTCGCCGACACCGGGCGCTGCTCGCTGCTGCCGACCAAAGCCGCGAGGCGCTCGACCGCCGGGCCGAGGGCGGCCGCGGTCGCCGGCTCGGCGATCGCGAACGCGTCGGTGGCGACGATCATGCGGCGCGGCCGCGGCGCGCGCCGCAGGTCGAGCCCGAGCAGTACCTCGCCGACCCGCGCCAGGAGGTCGGCCGCGCGCGCGAACCAGCCGACGGTGTCGAAGCTCGGCGCCTGGCCGACGACGCCGTCGAGCGACAGGCGCCCGTGCGTCGGGCGGATGCCGTAAATGCCGCAGAAGCTCGCGGGAATGCGCACCGACCCGCCGGTGTCGGTGCCGAGCGCGAAATCGACGAGGGCGCCCGCGACCGCCGCGGCCGAGCCGCTCGACGACCCGCCGGGGACGCGGCCGGGCGCGCTCGGATTGGTCGGGGTGCCGTAATGGGCGTTCTCGCCGAGGATACCGCGCGAGAGCTCGTCGGTGTGGGTCTTGCCGACCATGTCGGCGCCGCTGTCGACAAGACGCTGCACCGCCGGCGCGGTGCGCACGGCCGGCGCATGCAGCGCCAGCCAGTCCGGATTGCCGGCGCCGGTGACATGGCCCGCGACGTCGAACAGGTCCTTCGCCGCAAAGGTGAGGCCGGCAAGCGGACCATGCGGCGCGCCCTTCAGCCGCGCCTCCGAATGGGTGCAGAACGCGTTCAGCGGATCGCGCATCGGCGGCCTATTCGCGAGCTACCGCTTTCACCGCCGCCTCGTCGGTCGGCAGGCCGGCAAGCTCGGCAAGCGTGATCGGCTTCACCGGCGGGCGCAAACGATAATAGCCGATCTCCGCGCAGCTCACACCGCGCGCCTCGGCCATGAGCTCCGTCACGGTCAGGCCGCAGAGCCGGCCCTGGCACGGCCCCATGCCGCAGCGCAGGAAGGCCTTCAACTGATTGGGCCCGGGGCAGCCGAGCGCGACCGCGTCGACGATCTGCTCGGTATTGACCTCCTCGCAGCGGCAGACCAGGGTCGCGCCGCGCGGCCGGCGGAATTGCGGCGCCGGCCGATAGAGCAGATCGAGAAACGCTCGCCCGCGCTCGAAACGCGCGAGCGATCGGCGCGCCGCCTTTTCCTCCTCGGCGAGCGAAGGCTCGCCCTTGAGCGAGCGGATCGCCGCGATCGCGGCGAGCCGCCCGCGGGCCTCGGCGGCCTCCGCTCCGGCGATCCCGGCACCGTCGCCGGCAAGCGCGAGGCCCGCTACGTCGCTCGCTCCGTAATCATCGAGCACCGGAACCCAGCACGCCTGCGCGTCGCTCCAGCGATGCGCGACATTCGCCGACATTGCGAGATTGACGTTCGGCACCACGCCCTGGTGCAGCAGCAACGCATCGACCGGCAGGCGTGCTTCCTGTCCGCGGGCGGTGCGATAGGCGACCGCTTCCACTCGGCCGCTGCCTTCCGCCCTGAGCTCGACCACGCCGCCGACCACGCGCAGCGCGCGCCGGACGGCGAGCATCAGGCGCAGGCCTTTCGCCAGATAGGGCGAGGCGGCGAACGAGGCGAGCTCGCCGAGCGCCCGCCGCCGGTTTGCCTGCGGGGTGGTGTCGAGAATCGCCTCGAGCCGTACGCCGGCGTTGAGATATTGCCAGGCTAGCAGCCAGACGAGCGGTCCGCAGCCGGCAAGCACCGTGCGCCCGTGCGGCACCAGCGCCGACGACTTGAGCAGGATTTGCGCGGCTCCGGCGGTCATCACTCCCGGCAGCGTCCAGCCGGGGATCGGGAACGGCCGCTCGAGCGCGCCGGTCGCAAGGATGACGCGGCTTGCGCGCAGCAGGCGGGAGCCGCCGGCGATGGACACCGCGATCTCGCCCTCGCGCGGCAACCCCCACACGCTCGCGCCGGCGACATGATGCGCGCCGCTCTCCAAGGCCGCGCGCACCAGCGTCTCGCCTCGCCAATAATCGGGCCCGAGCACGGTGTCGCGCGGCAGCGGCGAGGCCGCCACGGCGCGGTAGATCTGCCCGCCCGGGCCGGGCTGGTCGTCGAGCAGGACGCAGTCGAGCCGGGAGCGGGCGCACAGATGCGCGGCGGCAAGCCCCGCCGGTCCCGCCCCGACCACCGCCACGTCGTAGCGCTCGCGCAGCTCGTTCGGAGCGGTCATGCGCCGTATTCCCGCTTGCCGCGCTGCGTCTCGACGCGCATCCCTTCCCGCACCGGGGTCATGCAGCCCTGGCGGTTGCCGATCCCGTCGATGGTGACGAGGCATTCGAAGCATACCCCCATCAGGCAATAGGGGCCGCGCGGGCTATTGGAGATCGGCGTCGTGCGACATTCAACGTGTCCCGCGGCCAGCATCGCGGCCGCGACGCTGTCGCCCGCGCGGGCGGCTGTGACAACGCCGTCGACCAGGATGGTGAGCTCCGCCTGGCGCGCTTCAGTGAGCCGTCGGAACATCGAACCGCCGCGTGCTGAATGGTTCAAGGATTGCTTTCGGAAAGGCGCCGGCATCGATGCGCGACGGAAGCACCAAGGCGTGGTTGGCGGCAAGCGTCACCCCGCTGTGGCAGGTCGCGAGGAAGGCGCCGGGATGAAGCTGCGACTGATCGTAGATCGGAAATCCATCCTTGGGCATGACGCGCAGCGCCGCCCAGCAGCGCACGACGTTGAGCCGGCCGAGCAACGGAAACATTCGCACCGCGCGCTCCGCCATCACCGCGAGCACCTCGGTGCCGACCGAGATCTCGTAGCCCGCTTCCTCGACGGAATCGCTGATCATGACGCCGCCCTCGTCGGCCTGCCGGATGGTGTGGACGACATAGCTCAGGAACGGCGCCACCTTCTCGGTGACGATGATCTGCCCGCGCTGCGGGCGCACCGGGGCATCGAGGCCGACCATCGGCGCCAGCCGCGAATTTCCGAGACCCGCCGCGAGCACGACCCGGCCGGCCGCGATCGCGCTCCCTGCCGCGTGCAGCCGGAATTCCCCACCGCGCGGCTCGATCCGCTCGACCGCGTGGCCAGCAAGATAGTGACCGCCGAGGCGCTGGAAGCCGACATGCAGCGCGCGCAGGAGCCGGAGCGAATTCACGTGGCCGTCGAGGGGACAGAAGCTCGCCCCGATGACGTCGGGCCCGATCTGCGGCAGCATCTTCTCGACCTGCGCGTGATCGAGCATGTGATATTCGAACGGCGACATCCCGGGCTGGTTGTGGAGGCGCTCGAGAGCCGTGCTCCGGTTCTCGAGCTCGCGGTCGGATAGAAGGAGGTGAAATCCGCCGGGCTTGCTGAAGCAGACGTCGAGACCGGTCTGTGCCTGCAGCGCCGCGGCGAGTTCTGGCCACATCTGCGCGGACTGCATCGTCCAGACGGCATATTCGGACATGCCGCTGCCCTTGCTCTGGACCCAGACCAGGGCAAAGTTGCCGCGCGAGGCGCGATAGGCGGTGTCTCCCTCGTCGAGCACCGCCACCCGGCGACCCAGACTTGCCAGGCCCCAGGCGATCGCCATGCCGACCAGGCCGCCTCCGACGACGGCGAAATCGAATTCCTTCGGTGCGCCGCGCGCCATGCGCAACTCCTAGCAGGAATCGCGCATCGGCGACACGTCGGTTAGCTCAAGGTTGTCATTGCCGGGCTTGACCCGGCAATCCATCCGCTTCGCGAAGAGTCTTCGTGCAAGAAGAGGGATGCCCGGGTCAAGCCCGGGCATGACGACGTGAGCAAGCTCCATAGCTTCGCGTCATGAGAGTTGCAGCCAAGCATCGCGAGTTGAGATTTTTCACCCGGCAAAAGCGTTAGCGTTGCAATTCTTGTTCATGTACAAATTCGACAATGTGCGCGCATCGATCGCGCGGCTGGCCAAACGAAGGGAGACGGCACGATGAAGGCCATCGTCACCGGGGCGAGCGCGGGCATCGGCAAGGCCGTTACCCGGTCGCTCGCGCGCGAAGGGGTGGATGTCGCGATCTGCGCGCGTCGCAAGGAGCCGCTCGAGGAAGCGGCGGCCGAGATTGCCAAGGAGACCGGGCGCAAGATCGTCCCTTTCCCCGCCGACCTCACCAAGCCGGGTGACGCCGAAAGCTTCATCAAGCGCGCGCACGCGGCGCTGGGGAGGATCGACATCCTCGTCAACAACGCCGGATCGGCGCCGGGCGGCGTCATCGAGCATCTGAACGAGGAGGAATGGGCAAGCGCCCTGCAACTTAAGTTCATGGGCTACGTGCGCTGCATGAAGCACGTCCTGCCGATCATGCAGAAACAGGGAAAAGGCCGGGTCGTGAACGTCATCGGCAACGACGGAGTCAAGGTGTCGTATTGGGAGATCGCGCCGGGCGCCGCCAACGCCGCGGGCCAGAATTTGACGATGTCGCTCGCCAGCCAATACGGCAAGGACAACATCAGCTTCGTGTGCGTCAATCCCGGCCCGGTGCGCACCGAGCGCTGGACCGGTCTCGTGAAGGCGATGGCGCGCGACATGAATCTGAGCTTCGACGAGGCGGACCGGCTCGCCCCGGCGAGCATCCCGCTCGGACGCATCGCCGAATCCGAGGAGGTCGCCAACCTCGTGACGTTTCTCGCCTCCGACCTCGCCTTCTTCGTCAACGGAACGATGATCGAGATCGACGGCGGCCAGGAAAAGTCCCTGATGGATCGGCTACGCGACCGGTGAAGGCAAGTGCTTCTTCGAGACTGCATCATGCGCAGACATATTCTTATCTTCGGATTTGTGGCGCTGCTTTGCTCGTCCGCTTGCGGCAATGAAGACCCAAACGAAGGCGCAAATGCTCTCTTTGTCGAGGCCACGAAGCAATTCAGCGATGCGGCGAACGCAAAATTCGACGCTGCCATGTCGATCTATCAAGACGGCTTGGAAAAGTTGGACTTGATCATCGCAAAATATCCCGCGAGCAACCTCGCGGTCCAGCTTGCTTCGGGGCGGATGATCGGAAATTTCAAGATAGAGCGGAAAATTCGGATGGCCTCCGGTTCAATGTCGCCCACGCTCAAGGAAGGCGACAACGTCGTGGTGTTTGCCTATACCGCCGCTCCTGCGGCCGGTGACATTGTGGTGTATCTGCACCCGAAGGATAATAGTAGGTTGCATGTGCATCGATTGATCGGAATTGCCGGTGACCGCATTCAAATGGTTGATGGCCACCTTCACATCAATGCTCAACCGGTCAAGCGCGAGCGGGTAGAGGATTTCGAAACAGTGGAGGGCGGGCGCGCTCTCCGAATCAAGCGCTGGCGGGAAACCCTACCGAATGGCGCAAGCTACAACACAATCGATCTTATCGATAACAGCTTTTTCGACAACACTCCGATTTACACCGTCCCACCGGAATCATATTTCGTAATGGGGGACAACCGCGACAACGCGACGGATAGCCGCGTGCTTTCTCAAGTAGGCTATATTCCATCGAGCAACATCTTGGGGCGGGCTGTGCGCAAATGAGCGCGTAAAGTGCGGTGAGCTACGCCTTCTGCCAGAGGAGACAACGATGCTGCCGCGCTTGGCGCCGGCCGAACAAAGGAATGTGCACAACGCCGCCATCTCCCGGCCCCGGCATGAATTACGCCGCGGCATCTGCTAGCGTCGCGGCGCCATGGATGCCGCGCGCCCGCTGACCCCCGCCGGTTTCGAATCCGGCCCGCCCGCCGAGGGCGGCGGCCGCGCCAACGCGGCCGACGACGCCGGGCGCATCACCCCGGTGATGGAGCAATATATCGAGATCAAGGCCGCCAATCCGGATTGCCTCCTGTTCTATCGGATGGGCGATTTCTACGAGCTGTTCTTCGACGACGCCGAGGTTGCCGCCCGCGCGCTCGGCATCGTGCTCACCAAACGCGGCAAGCATCTCGGCCGCGACATCCCGATGTGCGGGGTGCCGGTGCACCGCGCCGACGAATATCTGCATCGCCTGATCGCGATGGGCCACCGCGTCGCGGTGTGCGAGCAGCTCGAGGATCCGGCCGCCGCGAGGAAGCGCGGCGGCAAGAGCGTGGTGCGGCGCGACGTGATCCGGCTGGTCACGCCCGGCACGCTCACCGAGGACACGCTGCTCGACGCCCGCCGCAACAATTATCTCGCCGCCATCGCCCGCGCGCGCTCGACCAGCGAGGAGAGCCGGTTCGCGCTCGCCTGGATCGACATCTCGACCGGCGAGTTCCGCATCGCCGAATGCGAGCGCGCCGCGCTCGCCGCCGCGATCGCCCGGCTCGAGCCGGGCGAGATCATCGTCTCGGACGCGCTCTACGGCGACGCCGAGCTCGCGCCCTACCTGCGCTCGCTGCCGGCGGTGACGCCGCTTCCCCGCGACGTGTTCGACGGCGCGACCGCCGAGCGGCGGCTCGCCACCTATTTCGGGCTGGCGACCACGCAGAGCTTCGGCGCGCTCACGCGGCTCGAGCTCACGGCGGCGGCCGCCTGCGTGAGCTACGTGGAACGCACCCAGCTCGGCCAGCGCCCGCCGCTCTCTCCGCCGCTGCGCGAAAGCGAGGGCGCCACGCTCGCGATCGACCAGGCCACCCGCGGCAACCTCGAGCTCGTGCGCACGCTCGCGGGCGAGCGCCGCGGCTCGCTGCTTGCGGCCATCGACCGCTGCGTGACCGCGGCGGGCTCGCGGCTCCTGGCGCAGCGGCTCTCGGCTCCGCTCACCGATCCCGAGGCGATCGCGCGGCGGCTCGATGCGGTCGAGCTCTTCGTCACCAATGCCGGCCTGCGCGCCGCCATGCGCGAGCAGCTCAAGGCGGCGCCCGACCTTGCCCGCGCGCTGGCGCGCCTCACGGTCGACCGCGGCGGACCGCGCGACCTCGCCGCGATCCGCGACGGCATCATCGCCGCGGCCGGGCTCGCGGCCGAGCTGGCGCCGGCCGCGGGCCTCGCCGCCGAGCTCACGCAGGCCGCCGCGATGCTGCGCCGGCCCGATGCCGCGATCGCGGCCGAGCTTGCGGCGGCGCTCGCCGAGGAGCTCCCTCACCTCAAGCGCGACGGCGGCTTCGTGCGCGCGGGCTACGACGCCGCGCTCGACGAAGCGCGCGCGCTGCGCGACGAATCCCGCCGCGTCATCGCCGCGCTGCAGGCGCGCTACGCCGAGACCAGCACGGTGCGCGCGCTCAAGATCCGCCACAACAACGTGCTCGGCTATTTCGTCGAGGTGACCGCGCAGCACGGCGATAAGCTGATGGCGCCGCCGCTCAACGCGACCTTCATCCATCGCCAGACGCTCGCCGGCCAGGTGCGCTTCACCACCACCGAGCTCGGCGAGCTCGAAGCCAGGATCGCGAGCGCCGCCGACCGCGCGCTCGGCATCGAGCTCGAGACCTTCGAGCGGCTCGCCGCCACGGTGACGGCGGCGGCTCCCGCGATCAAGCAGGCGGCGGAGGCGCTCGCCGTGCTCGACGTTGCCGCCGCGCTCGCCGAGCTCGCCGGCGAGCGCCGCTACGTGCGGCCGCAGATCGACGACTCGCGCGATTTCGTGATCGAGGGCGGACGCCATCCGGTGGTGGAGCAGGTGCTCGAGGGCGGGCCGTTCGTCGCCAACGACTGCGACCTCTCGCCGCTCCCGCAAACGGCCGATGGCCGCATCTGCCTGCTCACCGGACCGAACATGGCCGGCAAGTCCACGTATCTGCGGCAGAACGCGCTGATCGCGATCCTTGCGCAGATGGGCAGCTTCGTGCCGGCGCGCCACGCCAAGATCGGCGCCGTCGACAGGCTGTTCTCGCGCGTCGGCGCGGCCGACGACATCGCGCGCGGGCGCTCGACCTTCATGGTCGAGATGGTGGAGACCGCCGCGATCCTCAATCAGGCCGGTCCGCGCGCGCTGGTCATCCTCGACGAGATCGGCCGCGGCACCGCGACCTTCGACGGGCTCTCCATCGCCTGGGCGACGGTCGAGCATCTGCACGAGGTCAACCGCTGCCGCGCGCTGTTCGCCACCCATTTCCATGAATTGACCGGGCTTGCCGCCGCGCTGCCGCGCCTGTTCAACGCCACCGTGCGGGTGAAGGAGTGGCAGGGCGAGGTCGTGTTCCTGCACGAGGTCGCGCCGGGCGCCGCCGACCGCAGCTACGGCATCCAGGTCGCGAAGCTCGCCGGGCTGCCGGCGGCGGTGATCGAGCGCGCCAAGCTGGTGCTCGCCCGGCTCGAGGCCGAGGACCGCGCCTCGCCGCGCGGCTTCGAGGACCTGCCGCTGTTCGCCGCGGCGCCGCGCCCGACGCCGCCGCGCGACGCGATGCTCGAGGCGGTCATTTCCGCGCTCGCCGCGCTCCATCCCGACGACATGTCGCCGCGCGAGGCGCTCGAAGCGCTCTACGCGCTGAAGGCGAAGGCGCGGGACCGATAGCGCAGGGGAGTGTGCTAGACTCGCGCCGGCGCGCGACTGGGGACGCGCCGCGTTGTAGGGGAACTCGCCATGACACGTCCCGGTGCCGCGATCCTGCTCGCTTGCATCTGCGTCCCGGCCGCCGCGTCGGCGCAGTCCTATCCGACCCGGCCGATCACCATCACGGTGACGGCGGCGGCCGGCGGGGTGACCGACGTGGTGGCGCGGGCGCTCGGCCAGCGGCTGTCGGAAAGGTGGGGCCAGCAGGTCGTGATCGAGAACAAGGGCGGCGCCGCCCACGTCGTCGGCGCGCAGTCCGTGGCCAAGGCCGCCCCCGACGGCTACGCGCTGCTGGTGGCCGAGGCCGGCACCTTCGTGATCAACCCGACGCTCTACGGCAAGGGCAAGCTTCCTTACGACGAGGAGAAGGACTTCGCCCCGATCACCGCCATCGTGCGCATCAACCAGGCGCTGCTCGGCAATCCGGCGGTGCCGGCCGGCACCGTCAAGGACCTGATCGCGCTCGCGAAGCAGAAGCCGGGCGAGCTCACCTACGGCACCGCCGGGATCGGATCGGCGCCGCACATGAACATGGTGCTGCTCGAGAGCATGGCCGGCGCAAAACTCCTGCCGGTGCATTATCGCGGCGCGGCGCCGGCGCTCACCGACGTCATCGCCGGCCACGTCAACCTGATGTCGGTCAGCGTCAGCCTCGCGCTGCCGCCGTTCCGCACCGGCCAGATCAAGATTTTCGGCATCGGCAGCAGCAAGCGGCTCGCGCCTGCCGCCGACATCGCGACCGTGGCCGAGAGCGGGCTGCCCGGCTACGAGGCCGCGACCTGGTTCGGGCTGTTCACCACCGCCGGCACCCCGCGCGAAATCGTGCTGAAGATCAACGCCGAGGTTCGGAAAATCCTGGCCGATCCGGAATTCCGCGAGAAATTTTTGGCACCGCAGATGTTCGAGCCGATCGGCAGCGCGCCGGAAGAGTTCGCCGACTACATCAAGGCGCAGACCGAGAAATGGGCCAAGGTCATCCACGAGCAGAAGCTGTCGATCGGCCAGTAGGGTGGGCAAAATCGCCTGACGTAATCCCGACGCGTGGGCCATTAGGGCGTTCACGCCCGTCTTCGACGGGCTATGGCGCGCGCGATTTTGCCCACGCGTCAGCGCCGAGGTCCGCGCGCCTTTGCCCACCCTACCCCTGCAGCTTGTGCGCGCCGAGACCCACCGAAGGGCGGCGCCGCGCAATGGTGGGTCGCGTCGCGAGAATGGTGGGTCGCGTCGCGAGAGACCGGGGACAACAAGAAGGATTCCGTCAGGCGACTTGACCCACCCTACAAGCGTTACACGCGCATCCGCAGCCGCCGCAGCCGCCAGAGCAGGCCGCTCCACGCCATCGCGACGGCGAGGCCGCCGGCATAGGCGAGCCACACCCCGACCGGCGCGACGAGGTAGTGCAACGCCAGAAAGCCGAGGCC
>WNFF01000097.1_pt1 | contig 55420 bp, 89 predicted proteins | sample 5400441 | NCBI WGS metagenome assembly WNFF01 (sample SAMN13153345, study PRJNA577476) | soil metagenome | isolation source: 120 cm saprolite under Douglas fir tree site 2 hole 3 replicate 1 | place: USA:California | collected 2015-04-18 | reverse complement strand
AAAAGTGCTGGCTAGTCTTGTAGGCTGCTCCGACTGCTCCGACTGCTCCGGCTGCTCCCGCTGCTCCGGCTGCTCCGACTGCTCCCGCTGCTCCGACTGCTCCCGCTGCTCCGACTGCTCCGGCTGCTCCCGCTGCTCCGGCTGCTCCGGCTGCTCCCGCTGCTCCGACTGCTCCGGCTGCTCCGGCTTAGAGAACACAGCGCCAGCAAAAGGTGATTACAAAGTTCCAATAGTTCCGGTTATTCCTAACATCCACAAGCGCATTTATGCAGCAGTTACAGCACCTTCCCCTAAGAATCCGCTAGATATGCGCGATTGGCACACCTGCGAGATGACGCATTGCCGTGGCGGATGGGTTGTTACGCTAGCGGGGGATGAAGGAAAAGCGTTGGAGAAATTCCACGGGACTTTACTGGCCGCGCAGTTGATTTACGAAGCTAGCGACACAAGCAGGAAATTTAATCCTTGCCGATTCTTTGACTCAAATGAAGAGGCGCTGGAAGATATGAAGAAATTGGCGGAGGCGCTATGACTCCCGACACTGAAATCGTCCCGCAAGGGACCGTCTCGATCATTCCCCCAACGGATTTGCCTAACCTAGACAATGCCATCAAAGAAACGGAACGTGAGTGTTCCGCGCTCATTCCTTTGGGCGCCAACATTAGGTCTGCGCAAGTCAGCGATGCGTCCACCTACGCACAATTAGGCCAATGGGTCGCCGAGGCCAGCTCGATCGAGAAGGTCCCAGATTTCAAGCTAGGACCGTTCCTCAGCCGAGCTCGCCGAGTCGTAGATTGGTTGCGCACCGAACAGAACAAGCACAGTAATTTGGCGCGAGAGTTGGTTGCTATCGGCAAAGGCAAGATGGCCGAGTACAAGCGCAAAGAAATCGCTGCAGCAGCCGAGGAGCAGCGCCGCATCAATGAGGAACGCCGCAAGGCAGCCGAGGCCCAAGCGGAAGTGGACCGCAAGGCGCGAGAGAAGGAAATCGCTAAGCAAGTGAAGGTCGGCGAGGTTGGCAAGCGTGAAGCGAATCAGTTGCGCAAGGAAGCGGACATCGAGGCCCAAGCAGCGAAAGCCAACGTGCCAGAGGTTCGTGTTAAGGCGAGCGTGCCCACAGTCGCGGGAATCCAGATTCGCGCCAACTGGAAGTTTGAAATAGTGAATGCGACTCTTATTCCCCGCCCGTTCCTGATAGCCGATGAGGTCGCCATAGGACAGCAGGTGCGCAAGGTCGTAGATCAAGAAATGCCCGAGACGCACAAAAAGAGAGTCGAAGCGTTGATACCTGGCATCCGCGTGTATAGCTGAGGGACTCGTGCCCCACCATTTCAGAAAAGATGTAACCGAGGCTTACGAGTTTTGCAAGACCTGCAACAAGTTGACGCTCCATTTCGTTTCTGACGGGCGCTTAGGTCGCTGTAAAGAGCACTCAGTGGGCGACGCAGACGGCTTGAGTAAAGAGCAGCGCAAGAGGCGCGACGAGCAAGAGAAAGAGAAAAGAGAACCGAGGTTGTTTTGATGTGGATAAACTTTTACGTAGTCGTTTGTAATCGTAAAGACCGCTTGGCGCGCACTCGATTGTTTGCCGACACTATTGCTGGACCGTTGGCTTACGAAAAACGCAAAGATGCGGACAATGCTGCGTCTAAAGCGCGAGTCATGTACGGTTGGGCGAAAGTTCTGCGCTGCGTGAGAGAGGCAGAGTGAACCGCACGCCTATCAAATCGTCCAGCAACATCCTCTCAGCGGGATACGATGAGGGCACGCGCACGCTTGAGTTAGAATTCCCATCGCTCGCTGTCTACCAGTATTATCAGGTTCCTCCGTCAATTTACGCGGCCTTCCAAGCCGCAGGTTCCAAAGGGAAATTTCACGCGCTGTACTTGGCTGGCAAGTACGAGTACAAGTGCGTAGTCCAGCGACCGCAAGGAGAAAAGAGTCATGGCGAAAGCAAAACCGAAGTCCAGAGCAAGAGTGTCGCACGGCGCATCGCAGCACAAACCAAAAAGTCCATCTCCTAGTCACGCGCTTATCAAGCCTGATGTGCTCTCGATTCCCGAAGCGATCGAGAAGGTTTTGATTCAAGGCGACTTGTCGCCGCTCCAGCCGCAAGAGCGTATCGATTATTACAAGCGAGTCTGTTCCTCGCTTGGCTTGAACCCGCTCACGATGCCGTTCTCTTACATCCTGTTCCGCGAGAGCGATGGCGCGCCGGCCAAACTCTCGCTGTATGCCAACAAATCCTGTACGGAACAGTTGCGCAAGATTCACGGTGTCTCGGTTATCCCTCCGCTACGCCGGAGCCGCAATGAGGACATCGTGACGGTCGAGGCGGATGTGCGCGACCGTTTTGGACGTACCGACTCCGCAAGTGGAAGCGTGCCGCTATTCAGGTTCAAAGATGCCAAGCGATACGAACTTACCGGCCGCGACTTGTGCAACGCGGAGATGAAGTGCGAGACGAAAGCCAAGCGGCGCGCAACTCTCTCGATCTGCGGGTTGGCGTTCCTAGACGAGAGCGAACTGGACACCATGCAGGTACTGGGTGGCGTTACGCCTGACGGCCGAATCTTTCGCTACGCTGGCGAGGAACCAGTACCCCCATCGCGCCAATTGAACGAGAACGCTGCGCATGGTCATCCAGAAGGCTCAGAACGCGCAAAGCAGGCCGACGCAGCCATAAAGAGGGTCGAGGCGGCAGATAAGGCTATAGAGGTCGAGAAAACCTCGCCAGCCGTCCCTAAAGCGCAACCTGTGCCACCCATGGAGTTCAAGGGTAATGTGGAGATTGACTGCACGGTGCCTTGGCCGATAGTCCGCGGCGACCTGCAGGACATAATCGAGAACCTACAGAAACTCTTTGGCGCAGCGCTCGAGTGGGGACAAGACTCATGGTGGCACATCGCTCCGAAGCAGGTAAGCGAATTTGTTGACTTGTTGAGCAAGAACGGATTCAAGGTGGATGTCAAGATCAAGACGCCATCCAAGAATTCTGCCGGTCAGAAGTCTGCCATGACATCTCCGCCGGCAGAAGCTCCTGTCGTCATCAGCGGGACCGTTGAACGCGTTGTACCTGACGTGAAATATGCAGTCATTACGCTTGCCACAAAGGACGGCAAGAAGCCGAGTTGGAAGTGTTTCGACAAGGACATCTCCGAGATTCTGCGGAAAAACCTTGGCAAGTTGGCCGAAGTCATCCTACAAAGCCGCGTCTCGAAAGGTGTCACGTACACAAATCTCATTGGCTTGAAGAACGTCGCTGGCCAAGAGTACGAAGATTTGAAAGTTCCAGTCATCGAGCGCAAGGACCAACAAGCTGGAGCCAAAACGCTTTTCTGAGGTAAGGCGCTGTAAGGCCCGCTGTTCTATGGTCAGGCAAGTTAGGTTGAGGTCGGCTGAGTTGCGGTGGGTCGGAGTCGGGTACGGTCTGTCTTGTTTAGGCTTGGTTAGTTCCGGCATGTTTGTGTTTGGCAGTCCAAGGCGTCCCATGGCGCGGCGAGGTTAAATTTAGGGAGAAAAAACGAAATGAGCAAAACAGCAACAGCACTTGCAGAAGTTTCAAACGACGGAGCCTTTGCCGTCGAATCAGCAATCCCCTATATCGTTGACGTTCAAGTGGAAGGGGCGGCGGCATTCCTCTTCCATCGCTGGAGCGTTGACGGTGTAGAAGCGAAGTCAAAGCTGCAAAGGGCAGTAAGGCCAAGAAGGAAGATGATTTGGAATCCTATGTCTACCGCGACAAAGAAGGATTACTTTGTATTCCTACTGAGTATTTCCGCATGTCTCTCATCAACGCCGCGAAGTACAAGCAAGACCCCCGCTCTCCGCGTAAGTCTGCAATGGATTTGTTCAAAGCTGGAATCGTTGGCATGACAGATCTATGCTGTTTGGGAATCCGCGAATGGGAGTACGTTGATCGGCGCCGTGTGATGATTCAACGGAACGGCATCACTCGCCATCGGCCAGCCCTCTATGCAGGATGGAGAGTGGCAATGAGTTTCCAAGTTCTCATTCCAGAATACATTTCTCCGCAACTCTTGAACGAAACAATTCAGAGTGCAGGGCGATTGGTCGGCGTTGGAGATTTCCGTCCGACGTTTGGCAGGTTCAATGTCGTAAAGTTTTCCTTGGCAGGATAAGGCCCGCCAAGTTGCGGAGAGGTCGGTTGCGGCAGGGTTCGGTTAGGTTGGGCAAGGTCTGCAAAGGCAAAGCATGGTTTGGTTCGGTAGCGGTTGGACTCGCCTGTATTGGGCGGAGTTGGGTGTGGCATCGGCACGCTGAGAATACGGACTGCTAGTCCGAGGCGCGATGAGTTAAGGTGAGGTATGGATTCATTATCTGAAGAGGAGAAGGCCACTTTTAAAAGAGCCACGGAGCGGCGCCGTGAGAACGGCATACGGCTCAAGCGTATTACGCTCTTGGCTCAACCTTCGCAAGTAGAGGGCTTTACGGAGCTTTTCGATTCGTGGGTAATCCGCTGGGGCAAGAGCCGTGCACTGGACGAGCTTATACGCATTATGTCGATTGTCGAAGCGAGAATACGAGACAAGGAAAATGCACCGCCGCCCAACAAGAAAGGATGAAGCAGCCACGAAAGCGGCCGGATTCAAGAGTCGCTATTCATATGTCTCGACGCGCGTTCATCCTGACTCAGATCCGCCGTACCAATGCGTTTATCTCGCTGGTCCTGACGATGTGTGGAAGCGACGGCGAGAGGTTTTTGAGCGCGACGGATTCAAGTGTGTACTGTGCGGGAGCACGCGCAACCTACAACTTCGGCATGGCGGAAAGACGAAAGTAGAGCGTTGCTGGTGCATGGAGAATCTTTCTTGCCGCTGTTCGGAGTGCCACATGATCAAGGAACACGGAAGATTCCCAAGGTGGTCCGCGAAGCGGAGCCAGCCATGAACGACAATTACCGTGAAACTCTGGAAGAACGAACAGCGCGAATCAATAGAGACGGGGCCAAGCTGAAAGCAGAGTTCCGCATTCGGCTTGAGCGACTGGAACACGAGCACGTACTAAAGTTGCTCGATTTGTTTCAAGAGTTCAAAAGACGGTCGGAACTGGTCGCCAACAATCACAGAGCCAAAAGCGACACTCTCGACATGCTGCACAATACGCTGAATGTGAAGGCGCATGAGTTTTCTCCAGTTCACGCTGGAGAGAATGGGGTGGCTAGCACTTCTGGACAAAGTGCGGGGACCGGCCACCCCAACGTAATCTCGCGCAACCCGGAAGGAAACTATAAGCAGGCGGCAGAGAGGAAGTGAAGAAGATGAGCGAGCGCTTCAGCAACGAGTTGACCGACGCGGAGCTTGAGCGCCTGGCAGTGCTTTCCGAAGAGTTGGGAGAAGCGCAGCAATGCATCGGTAAGATTTTGAGGCACGGTTACAAATCGGGCAACCCGTTAGTCGATTACATCTCCAATCGCTTCCAGTTGGAGCGGGAAATTGGAGACATCCAAGCAGCTATCGGGATGTTGGTCCATGCTGGAGATGTTTCGCAGCCTGAAATTGAGCGCAGGATTGGCAAAAAACTAGTGAGCATCCAACGTTGGCTCCATCATCAAGACGGGCTGCACGAGAGGTCTGCGCCGCAAAAGGAGGAGAAGTGAGTGAGCGGGACAAGAAGTTTATAGCTGAGGTACGCACGGCAGTAGCGAACTATATGCGCTCAGAGGGATGTTCATGCTGCCGCAACCAAGACAAGCACGATGAAAACAAGGCGCGACTGGCCTTCCTATTAGGCGTGTTCAAATACAAGGACGGCTCAGGATACGACTTCGGGAAATTTGAGAGTAAGCGCCCATGACCCCAACCGAGCAGCGAGCAGGCAAGAGCACCAGAACCGTAGCCGACGTTATCGCTGAATGGCGAGCGTCTGGCGTCAACAATGACGACGGGGAGTTAGCGAGCCGAATCAACTATTTCATTGCGACGGAGACGAAAGGCTGGCGGGGAACCGGGGGCTTACAGGAGCGAGTGAAGCAATGGCGCGGCATTGCGCGGCGTGTCGATTCGCCGCTGTTCAATGCGTACAGCCAATGCGCCGACGAACTAGAGGCCGACATCGCGGAGATGGGGGTGGGCGTGAGCAACGTCGGCATTCTATCGCTGCTGAATGAGCATTGGCTGTTTGGAATAGAATGCAACCACGAAGCGAAAACAGACCAATCAATTTGTTCTTGTGGACTGAAATCACCGGAACGGGAGAGCGTAGGAGCGGCTGTTCAAGATTGGATTAAGCATTTGCGCACGCTGGCAGTCACCGCACCATCCTCCGAGCAGCAGCCCCACGTTGCCACGCTGGAAGAAATAAGTTGCGCAGATGCCGCTGAAATAGTACGCGAGGCCGCTGTCCCTGCATCGGTACCTTTGGACGCGGCGGCTGTACCCTTTTCGGTTGCTGTGAAATTAGACCAAATGGCGAGGCGTACGACGATTCTTGCTATGGAACTAGCTTACAAGTGCCTGAAATCCTTCACGATTCAATCTACGCATCCAGAAGCCAACCGTGTACGCGATATTTGTTACACACTATTGGGCGTTAAGTACCACCGAGCAGAACCAGACGAAAGTGGAGAATGGATGCGTCTTGGTGTACCTGTGCCCGTCGAAACGCCATCGGTGGAGAGGGTGCCGCGCGCGGACATTCCGCGAGACAAAGCCCATGCCATTGTGCGGATGTGGCTTGAACTGGAGGGCGGAACTCCGCAAGAGCAGCGAGACAGGCTCGTGGAGGACATCGCGGATGCACTGCGGGCAGCCTCCGACCGCGAGCGCGTGCTGCGGGAGGTCGCAAGTAACGTCCCCGACCCAGAAGTTGGAGGCTTCTGCGATTCATGCGGTGGAAGGCTAGAGCTAATTGAGACACAGCGTCACGGCATGAAGGCATTTATTTGGCAGCACAAAGAAACATGCTGGTATGGGAAATTACAGACGGCGCTCGCCCTCGATGCTGTGAAGGAACAACCTAAATGAATCTCACCGCCGCTGAGTTGACGCATTTTTGGGAGAAAGTGGATAAGAATGGCCCAATTCCAGAGACCAATCCAAAATTAGGAGCCTGTTGGCTTTGGAATGGCAAAATTGACCGCTACGGTTATGGCAAATTCAGCGTAAAAAGAAAGATGGAGTCAGCCCACCGAGTCGCATATCAGGTCACCGTGGGGCCGATTGCTAAAGGGTTGACCGCTGACCATCTTTGCCGAGTTCGTAGGTGCATCCGTCCCAGTCACATAGAACCTGTCACGAACAGAGAAAACGTCTTGCGTGGCGATACTTTCCCGGCGAGACAGTTGGCGCAAACCCATTGTGTCAATGGGCACGAATTCAACGAGGCCAACACATATCATTGGAATGGACATCGCGGGTGCCGAACATGCAAGCGGTTATATTGGAGACGGAAACATCCGCCCGCGCTAGAAAAAGAGGATGGAAAGTGAACGATAGGCTCGATGCGATTAAGGAATTGATGAGTCAGTTTAGCGGGCCGGACCGCTATCAGGAAGTGCTGAAACTGATGCTTGAAGAATTGCGCTATCTACGCGACAAAAATGCCGAGTTATCAAATGCAGCGGCAGAATTTGCAAGATTGGTGCGCTTATGACCAGCGACAGTGCGGAGAAGCAGCTAATAACTGAAATCGTTGAGTCGTTTTGTCTGCCAGAGCGCCGAATGGAAGCTGTTCTGCGCTACGGAGCCGACCGTGAGCGGGAAGGGATGGAGAAAGCGGCGCAGACGGCAATTAAGTTTTGCGGGCAAGTTACACCAGGCTGGAAAGAATGCGGTGGAGGCATTGCAGCAGCCATTCGTGACCTGAAAGCGGAGGTGAAATGATGGCCAAGCAAAAGCCGCTATTAAGAAATGAACTACATTTGGCTGCCAAGGAAATCATAGACCATCTTTTACAAAAGGATTTCAGCACTTATTTCGTGGAGCGCCAAGCCAAGAAAATCATTCGCATATGCAAGAAGAGCAGATATGAGGCTTGGGTTAAAGATAGCGGACTAGCGGGACTATCACTAGAAGAGTTGAAGGCACGGTTTATTATAGAGGTCGCGGGGGTGAGATAGATGAGCCATGCGGAGAATCAGCGTAATTATCGGCTTCGTCATCCTGAAAGGGCGGCAGCAATAACTAAGGCGTCTCGCCGTAAGACTGGGAAGAATACGTCAACAAAAGTAACATGGCGTAAGCGTTATCCAGAAAAAGACCGTGCCCACAGAGTCGTGTTCAATGCCCTCAGAAACGGCCAACTTGTGCGCCCGCGCGCATGTTCTAATTGTGGGAAGGTATGTATCCCGCAGGCCCACCATCCCGACTACGAGAAGCCGCTTGAGGTTATTTGGCTGTGTCGTCCGTGTCATCTGGCAGAGGATGGCAGACAAGTGCGTGTTGTTTGTGAAGGAGACCCACGGCCATGACCCGTGAGGAGCAGGCGCGGGAGTTGTTCGAGCGCATCATAGACGGCGATGACCCGTTTGATGCTAAGGATTTAGAGCGGGTGTTGGCCGCGTGCGCGCTGGAAGCTCGGCGTAGCGGCATCGTGCAGGGACGCGAACAAGTGCTGCTCATGTTGAGTGATGACCTGGCAAAGGAAATACGCGACGAACTTGCAGAGCATGATGGCAGGCAGGATTTAGGCGCAACGAAGGGAAGTGGAAGATGAACGCAATGGGGCCGTTTAGAGTGGCTCTGGCCGTGCTCGTTATCGTGATGGGCGGCGTGATGGCTTCAAACGGTTTTGCCGGGATCGGTATCGGGCAAATGATTTTAGGCGTGCCTTATCTAACTCTGCAAATTTACCGCTTGCGCCGCCGCGAGCGGGAGCAATCCCAAGGATGAGCGAACAGGAGCGACGAGAGTTAGATAAGGCGCTGACCAAGGAAATTACTACGCCGACGCCTTATCTTCATCCGGATGGGCCGCAGCGTGGACGTAATTTCTTGTTCCTCACGGACTTGGAGCGTGCGGAAATAATCAGACGCCTTGATGAAGTCAGGCTGCAAGTCCTTCGTGACAGGCGATTCCAAGCATGAGAAAGCGCGACAGCCGCGAAGCACTCGCAGCAGCGATCCGCGAAGAGAAGTCGCTGAATGCCTGCGCGAAACACCCGCGCACCGTGTACTTTGACGGCCCTGAGTGTCCAGCGTGCGAAGCAGCACGTGAATTTTTAGAGTTGACGAAAAACATGGAAAGGAGGTAGGCTTTTTCGCAGGGAGCAAGTTCCCGCCTGGCTTACGGCGTTCCCACCTAGACCGTAGGCCCGTTGTAAGTCAGGCACTTGTCTCCTAGAGAGCCTACGGTCTAATGGTCAAACCCATTTACCAAAAACTTTCCTCTTCGGACTGGCCGGGGAGAGTTGTTCATCTTCACGCTGCGAGAAGGCATCGGGAGTGGGCATCAGGGGTCTGGTGGTCTACCCTTCAACCTGGCGTGTCCGCTGTTGCCCTCCAGCCGAGCATGAACCTGCTACAGCTCGCCTTAAATCCCCGTTCCTTCAAAGTAGGGTGTAAGTGTCTCTCCAGCGCTGCCGTACCACCAATGACGCACGGATGCGAAAGAGACAAACGGATGCAGGGGCCAGTTTCAAATCACTTTCCTATGCCTATACTTGCGCTGCTAGTCTTTGCTTGAGGCTTACGCCGCGACATTAATATGTGTTTCGGGTGAACCTTAGAAGCAAAAACTAGAACCAAGAGGGACCAGGGAAGAAGGCGTCTTTATGCAACAAGAAAGGATACTTATAGTGAGTACATTACACCGAGCACTTAGACCAGATGCGCAAGCATTCGACGAAGTGCGGATTACAACAGTACCGCGCTACAAGACTTCCGGTATGAGCGGGGACGAATGGCGCATGTCAGCCAAGATTCAGTTCATGCGCAAGGGCCGGGTGGTCCACGAAAGTAGGGCAAGCACAGTGGAACATGCCTGCGGATTTGTTATGAGTGAGTTTTACAAAGCCTGCGATGAAGGCAAAGCCTACTTCGCCGGGGAAGAGGATTTCTGCGACCAAGAGGGATGCTCTGAATTGGCGACGGTGACGTATCGCGTGAAGAAGCGTTTCTCTCGGGACAACCCTTTCGAGTGGAATGAAGAACTCAAAGAACTTACCGTCCGCAGATTTTGTGCGAAGCATTCTCGACGTGGCGATTGCGCCTTCGATGATGCCGATGCGAACTACGAGTTGCTCTACGGTGAACCGGAGGGGCCAGATGCGAAAGACATCAGCCCCTCTAGTTTTGGCGGAATCATCCGCATGGAGGGCCAAGATGGAGAGAACCAAACTCCGACTAGCAATACGCCTACAGGAAATTAGTAAGACATTAGCTGAACGCGCCGAACAAGGGGAGTTCTCTGACTATGAAAGCGGCCATGCAACCCCTAAAATTGTCTTGGTCGGAGAACTTCAAGAAATCGCTAACAACAGTGGCATTCCATCACGCTGTCAGAAAGCCCACAATCTCGCAGTGGAAGTGATGGAAGGAAAGTGGGACGAGACGCGCGATGAAGCGGAAGCATGGTTTCAGCGCGAAGGGAAAGATTTATTGAGAGGAGACAAGTGATGACCGACGAGCACTTCCAGCCAATAGACATCACCGAGACAGTGAGGCCAGAGGAAGATGAAGGCCACTTCCACGCTTGCCGAGGATGCCGCGATGCCGTGCAATGTTGGTGTGACCATCCCGACGACGATTCAGAAGTGTATTGCGAGGAGTGCGAAGAATAGTCTTGCAACCGCGTTAGGAAAGGCATAGGCTCACGCGCACTGCAGCATTCCAAGAACACGCGACGCTCGGGTTTGGGACTCAAAAGAGGGATTCTCGAGCGTCGCTCCTGAAAACAAATGATAAAGCGCAGAACACTTGAACAAGGTTTAATGAAGCAATATGAAGTTTCTGCTCGTCTAGCAAAAACTAGCCAGCAGGTGTTACGACTGTATGGAATCATCGACAAACTCCATGCCATCTCAGTAAAGAGAAAGCAGGCAGAAATCTCAGTACTTCGTAAGATTCACCGTAATCTATACAGAATAAGGCCGCAAATCTTAAAAGTAATTAGATTAAAGGAGAAGCAATGGCAAAACTTACCAAGAAAACACTCAAAGATTTCCCCGAGGTCATGTTCATCGCAAAGAAAGAGGAGGGAGACACTGAATGGTTCAACGCCAACGAAGAAGCTGCCGACTGTATGGACGATGATGGTCCTCAAGTCGTGGCTCACTACAAACTAGTTGGCGTATACGAACTCCGCAAGACTGTGCGAACAGTTCAATCAATCAATGCAAACGGCAAGAAAATCTAAATAAACCGTGATACTCTCCGCGCAATGCTCGTCCGCTTCTATACCCGAAGCGAACAGAAGAGGAGACAGGATGCCGAAAACAAAAAGAAACGCAGCATCATCGTTGCCGAAACACGCACCAAAAAGAACAGGGCGGCGCGGTATCAAGCCGCTTGAGACAGAAGCGGGAAGCGCCACGAAGCGACTCCCTGGGATGGAGGATCACCACTTGCCAGACTTAGAAGAGGCTGCTCTGAATTACGCGCGCGTCCGTGATGAGCGCATGGCTATGCTCAAGCGCGAACTCGACCTGAAAGACGTGCTCCACACGTTGATGAAGCGGCACAGTAAGACTCTGTACCGCGTCGAGGAAATGGAAATCAAAGTTGTCGCACGTGATGAGACGGTGAAAGTCAAACTCTTGAAGGACAAAGATTGAAGCACTGGCACATCCAGCTACGCGGCGAGACAGTCGGGACGCTTTCCTGTCCGCAGTGTCTCCCTGACTCGCTTGATTACGTCTTGCGCACTGAGGAAGGTAAGCTCATCGGAATTTTTACTGGTGCTCCGGGCCTTGTAATAGTAGAGTCTGAATCTCAGCCAAAAGAGGAGGCAATTTGATACGAAAAGTTAGGTTTCTGTCAGTCCCACTGTTGTGCTCGGCATTGCTGTGGCTAGGCTGCGCAGTCCAGCATTCTAAGGCCCCGCAGATCGACGCCAAGACCACCTACGCGTTGAATCTCGAATCGCAGGTGTCGACGGCAAACAAGGATTATACGACACTGTTTACCGACATCGGCAACGCTCATCGCGCCGGCCAGTTGACAGATGGCGACGTCGCTTCACTGAATGCCATCGGCAATCATCTTCGCGGCCTTCTCACCGAAGCTGACCGCCTGACCAAAGTCTACGCCACAAATTACGACGCAAATGTTGCAGCGCAGATCGGCGCATTGCTAGCGCAAATCTCTGTCGACATTACGCAAATCACGAGTCAGAAAGCAGGAGCGAAACGATGAGAGCCGAGCAAGCTGCGCAAATCGCACATGAAGTGAACCGAGCATATTGCCATCGTATAGGCGATGACTCGCAACCGCCTTGGAATGCTGCTCCTGAATGGCAGAAACAATCAGCCATCAACGGCATTACGATGCATTGGAAGGTGCTTCATGCAGGTGGCATCGTTCCTCCGTCTGCTTCGCATGATTCTTGGCTAGCCGAAAAGAGAGCGGCTGGCTGGAAATATGGTCCCGTAAAGGATGCCGAGAAAAAGGAACATCCCTGCTTTGTGCCGTATGATGAATTGCCCGCAGACCAACAGACCAAGGATTATCTGTTTGGCGCGGTCGCCGCAGCAACATGGAATGGTGGACAATGAACATATCCGCAATCGTTTTCCTTGGCGCCGAACTGTTCAAGCTCGTCTTGAATCACTTGTCGGCGCAAGGCTCGCTGAACACGCTGACGCAGGCTCAAGCCGAGGCAATGGTGGCAAAGTTGGCTGCCGACCTGCCGAGCCTTTTGCCGACGCCGGAACAGTTGGAAAATCCGACACCGCCGCCAGTTACGCAGTAAACGCTATCCCCGCTGCCCAGACAAGGGAACGGAGAAAAAGGGAGCTTAGCGCATTTGGACTCTCGTTGAGTGCCATGCATTAACCCTGCCCAGGTGCGCTACGGCTCTCGGAGTTTGCATGATTCTTTCTGCTGTTCTATCTCAAGACGGCACGTACCGCTATAAACTTACGCGTGTATGGCAACCCGAGCTTCCGCCTGTCGTGTTTATCATGCTCAATCCAAGTACGGCTGACGCCATGCGTGACGACCCGACAATCAAACGATGCTGCGGTTTCGCGCTGAATTGGGGTTACGGAGGAATCGAAGTCTATAATCTGTTTGCATTCCGGGCGACGCATCCAATTCATCTACAGCGCGATACCGCTGTGGGACAAGAAAATGACAGCCATCTCTCAAACATCGAAAAGAACCGAGAAATTATTTGCGCTTGGGGTACGTTCCGCGAATCGCTTGGGCATCGAGATAAAACGGTAATCGAACTCTTGCTCAGACAACAACCGCGCCATCGCCTGCAATGCTTAGGAATGACGCTGACGGGCTATCCTCGCCATCCAGTGCGCCTAGCCTATTCCACGAAACGTGAGGATTTTCCACTCATCTCTAAGGAGGATTCAGATGGGTAAATCCTTAGACGCACTAGCCTCATACTTCCGTCCTCAAGTAGATTCCTTCGTCGCAGACTGCCTAGCCGCTGGACTGCCCTTGACGATTGAGGATACCGATCGCGACCAAGCCACCCAAGCCGCAGATATAGCCGCTGGACGTTCCTGGACGACCCACAGCAAGCATCTCCCGCAGCCACCGGAGATGAGGTCAGAAGCCATAGATTGCGTCCCTATGGCGCTCCTGAGCGTAAAGCAGTGGGGATGGTACGGGACCATCGAGACTAGCGACCCACGCTGGCTCCAGATGGGCGAGATTGGCGAGAAGAACGGTATGGAGTGGGGCGGGAGATGGCCGAACAACCCGCCGCACAGTCGTTCGGACCCCGGCCATTTCCAGTTCAAGCCGCCTGACAACTCTGAAACCGTGCAGGAAGTTAGCGCGGAAGGCTAACGCACGGTCATCTGGCCCGTTCGATTCTATCTAATGCCTCAGCGATGGACTTGAGTTTGTTGTCCATCGCGTCGAAACGCTTCTCCCAATACTCCGTACTTTGTTCTCCGCTTGTCGCAATGCGTGATGGCTGTGACTCAATCATCAAAGGTGACCGCTTTGCCTCATGGTTGTTGCGCCGCAGTGTTTTGATTATCTGGAGCACGAGCCACAGCCCTCCCAGGAAAGCAGCCAAGCCGATTGAAAGGGACGCGAGTTTAGATAGATCCATGTCACGGTTTTGGTGTCGCTACTCCGCCGTTCGCACCGCGTCTCTCTTCGCCTGTCCATGGAGTGGGATGGGTCTTGAGGTACAAGGCTGCTCCGACACCGCCGCTGATGGCAATGCTCAGTCCTAAATGCTTCCAGCCACCCGGAGTAGTGACATTGAAGTGCTCGGGGTCTGAAATCATCAAGGTGATGCTGTTAGCAGAGGCCCCGACAAATCCACCGATGACGCCATTCAACCAAGTTTTCCAGTTCACACACGCCTCCTTTTTTACGGTCCTGCTTTGATGACCCCTCTCCCTGAGATCGAGCCGACCCCGATCACGTTCCCGATTCCTGTGCCTGATAGTGCCACAGTTTGCGGATTGTTTGCGGCGTTATCTGAGACAGTGAGAGTCGCTAAAACTGGAAGGAGCGTATGCGGCGTGAAGGTCATGGTGATGGCGCAATTTAGGCCGGCTGCCAAGGATGCAGGACAGTTGTTTGTCTGAGAAAAATCCGCCGTGCCTACAATACTGATGCCGGTGATGGTCAACAAACTTGTCCCAGTATTAGTGAGTGTGGCTGTTTGACTAGGGCTGGCAAGCCCGATTGCCGAGTTTCCAAAAGCAATAGTGCCGGGAGACAACGAAACATTTACTGTCTGCGCCCCTGGATCGGCAATCCTGTTCCTTGAAACAATAAGTTCATCGTACCAAGTGAACGCTTGGGTATAAACCAAGGCCAAATTTCTTGTGTTCCCGGTGTTAGCGGTTAGGGCGACCGTATTCCCGCTTTGGCTGAAGGTAAAGTCGGTCGTGTTGGGCAGGGACGCGATAGCAAGGTTCGTTACATTGAAAGTTCCCCCGTCAAGCGTCGTTCCCGTGATCGTTACGCGATCCCCGACGATGAAGCATTCCCCTGATTCGTTGTTCAGGTGCCCCATAGTAGCTGGCCCCGTGCCCAAGCGAACGGTCACAACTCCAGCCGAACGAGCCAGATTAGCAACAGGGAAATCACCAGTGCAACGTCCTGTTTGAAAGGGCGTGAGCCAAATTTTCCCGTACTTGTTGGGCGGTGTGCTGGTCCTAACCAGGTCGTAGCCGGTCTGGCACGCTGGTTCGCTTACTTGAGTATTCTGGCAGGTTAGTCCCGCAGAACCCGGCTGTGGGCTGTAGTCCTGAATCAATACAGAGGGTTGGCCTTCCCGCGCACCCCACATCTGAATTGTGCTGTCATGCTTGTATACGCCATTGTTTGAATACCAAGTTCCGATCTTGATGTGAACCTGGAACGTCATCCACTCGTTCGGGAAGTATCCAAAGCAAGGAAGGACGGGTTGTCCGAAACTATGCTGGGTAAATAGACATTGTGGGCTGCGCGGACTGTTTTGCAGGTAGAAGTCTGTTGGCGGGGAGCCGATGGGTTCGTACAGCCCCTCATAGGAACTATTCTTTATCCCGCAGCTATGGTACATCTGAGAGAGTTGGTTTTGAGATGAATTCTGAACGATTACCCCAATATCCACGCAGGAATTTATACAAGGAGTGCTGAACGAAGAACTGCATCCCGACCCGGCGATGTCTCCGCCAGTGATTATTGCTTGTTTCCATCCCCCACCTCCGCCTCCGCCAATACGGTTAAAAGTATCTATGAGCCCATTAGGGCCGCTGAATCTTTGTCGCCACTGAACATAAAACTCACAAGAAGTAGGGGCAATGGCGCAAGAATCAAATTGAGTCAACAAGTCAGGAGAGAAATTAGCAAAATAAGACCCAGAGGGGCTCTCACTGGAACTCGCAGGCACGCTAAACCTCACGGAGCCCCCGCCAGATGCAAACACACCATTGTCGATTACCGGAGCCGTGTCTCCAGTCGTGACGCCCGTGTTGTTGCCAAATACGCCGGAAATCTCCAACGCCGAATCAAATCCTATGCAACGAACTATCCCAGATTGAGAGCACCGCGATTGGAAGTCTGTCGTGAGCCTCAGTGTAAAGGCATCTTGCATCCAGTCGTTAACCAAAACAAAAATGTTCGAGGTGGGTGAGTAGCGGAATCTTCCGAAAGTTCCATTAGCCTGCGGCACCCCCGGTCCACCGGGATAAGTAACCGTGGTGCAGGCATTCGTATCTGGATTGAACAGCAGTATGCTGTTCCCGCCTGTCCACCCGACCAGTAGCTTTTGTACTGGATCATAGACAATCGCTTGGTCGCTTCCAGTCTTCAGCGCCCCGCAGGTTGTGACCGATGCGCTGATGTCGGTCAGCGTGTAGTTTGGGTCGGCACCGGAAATATCTGCCTTAAGTATTTTGCCTCCGCCAAACAAGAAGAACAGTTTCCTGCCGGGGTCGATGACCGCTGTACCACCACAGCCTCCTGGAGTGTTCGGCGAAAGTTGCGTGTAGGTATTCGTGCTTCTCACGTAGCGATAGAGAAAGGCTAAATCGTACAGCAAGACGGAGTTCGTATTAGGATCGTAATCCGAGGCCTCACAAATGCCGGTAGATGGAGCCGTGCCGACAACTGTCACCGGGTCTTTCCTCACCCACGCAGTTGTGGGGTTGACGATGTTGGAGAGGTCGAGCGTCCAAGTATCTTGAATGCCGCCTCCGCTGCCGCAGGCGAAGGCTCCCCCGAACACAAACATCTTGTCCTCGGCGGTGCCCATGTACGAAATTCCACCGTATGTGTGGCGAGAGCTTGGCGTCCCATCTGCATAGGCAGGTGTACAAAGAGGACTTGGGTTGGCGGCGTTGTTTAGGCGGGTTAAAGTTACCGGATTCGCGCCTAGATTCAGAGAATATACTTCATTTCCGTAATAAGCATTATGCCCGCCACCCCAGACAATCAAGCGATTGCGGTTTACGTCGAAAATTCCTCCACTCCAGCTTGCTATAACCGCTGAACAGCCCTCAACAGCGCGCCAAGGCTCCGGGGTTACATTGTCTGACAATAGATCAATACAGATCGCCGAAGAATTCCCAACTTGCGTGCCGCTGTCAGACAAATGCGTGTTGGGCAGTTGCGTCCAACCGAGAGTCTGGCCACACACCGCGTTCGCCAGCAAAAGAGCCACGACTACAACGAACAAGCCCTTAGTCATATTTCTCCAGCCGTGAGATTTTGGAGAAACTTTTATTACCGGCAACCGCAACGAATGGCGAAAATACCGCTATCGTTCCGATTTGGTCACGACCCAAGGTGATTGTCCAAGTATATTGCAGCGAGGATGAAGAAATACGGTCGGCGGTCGCGTAGTTGTCGTCGGTTCGCTCGGTGACTTTCGTCCAGCCTGCAGCCGGGGTTATGAACGGGGTGGTCTCCTTAGACTGTGGATTGTGGCAGGTGCCAAATAGATAGGAGTTGCTCATAGTCGGCGTGAGCGCCGGGATGGTCGAAATCGTTTCCGTCGAGAATGCATCTACCAATGCATGGTCCACGCCGCCGAACTTATCGAAAGCGTTGGCGTTATCAACCTCATGACAGATAATGTTCCTAAAAGTTGATAAATCTGAAAAGTTCAAGGTCACCGTGACCGGGCCATTGGTGATGTTTGGACTGAAAAATACAATCTGATCCTGCCCAAACAGTGTATTGCCTACTCTAGACAAAATCACATAGGAATTGGATTTGTCGTCGGAGGCTGTGGTTGGATAGACGGGAGTAGCAGTCTCAAAGTGGGCCGAACATATAACCGCATGACCGGAGCCTATAGCGGTACTGAAGGTGGTAGCAATCGAGGTGGCCCCAGGACTGCCAAGCGTAGTGGCGGCAAATTGGATTCTTCCAGTTGAGCCGGTACCCCCACCAGTCGGCAGCGTTGTCTCTGCGAGGGAAAGTATGGAGACTCCGCCTGAAGTTCCCGCGCTTTCGTTCTGGCTGACGTTGGCGACCGCCCCCGCAGTGGTGCGAATGTTGTAGGCGAGAGACAATGATTGCCCTGAGCCAGAAGTGTTTCGGTATTGCGCCGAGAGACTGGTTTTGGACCACCCGGAACCAGACAACGTACCCCAAGTGTTCGCCGCCGAAGCCGCCCACAGTCCTATCGTAACGGTAGATGGCGCCACGGTAGTTATCCCGGTGATCGTTTCGGTGAACGGAGAACTTGGTGCGGCGAAATTGTTGTAGTTTGGACCGACGTCTCCCACCCAAAACTTCGTCCCGCTCGTAGGACGGAACACCATCATCACGACAGTCAATGCTGTTGTGGTGTCAGCATTGGTGAGAGTAACCGATGGATTCGCTCCCCAAGTCCCGTTGAAAGTAGTCCAGAACACCCGCGCGACAAGGGCTGTGGCGACTCCGCCAGAACCTAATCCCCCGGTAGCATCCACCAACTCCTGTGTAAAACTCCAGCCTTGGCCTCCCGGCTCGGATATTCTAACGTTGCCGACAGTGCCGGAGCGATTCTGGGCGATCATTACCGCCAAGTCGCCTACCAGCATGGACGTGGGTGGCACCACCGCTACCGTAGCGCCTACTTGCGCGCCATTGTCAGCGGGAGCTGAAGCCACCCCAAAAAACGTAATAGTGGCGTTGGCTCTAGATGCTAAGAGCAACAATAAAACTAGGAGCCTTTTCATCATGGAGTCGTTGTTTCCATGAACTCAAACGTTACAGTCCCGTTTCCGCCAGTAATCGCCCCTCCGAGGTTGATAGCAAGTTGCTGCGCTGTCCCGCGAAGGATGATGGGCTTTAGCGGCTTCAGGATGTAGATGTCATTCGGTCCAGCGGTTGCAGAGGCATTGCAACCTAGTTGGTAGTTATCGACATCCCCAACCGCTGTTCCTACCGTCGGACCTGTCCCGGTATAAGACAGTGGCGCACTTACTCCTGCCGCATAGTTCGAGTCATCTGGGACTACCGTCATCGCAGCGGAAGTGCCCGAAGTATCCGCCGCCGAACGCTTGATTATTTCGACGTTCACGATCCCGGCGGTTGTCTGCGTACAGGAAAAAATAACGCGCGTAAGAAGGACTGTATTCGTGGCGTTCCCTGGCATCACGGCGATGTCGGTAGTGGAACTTAGCGCGAACTTTTTAGATGTGTGGTAACTGGTGGTCGTGGTATCGCCATAGGGCAAGGCAAAGATGCGCCCTTGCGGGTCGCTTTTCACCGCTTGCAGGTTTCCTGCCGTGTCTTTCGCTCCAGCCATCGTTGCGCCTGTGGGAACCGCCGAGCCAGTGGCGCCGTGTCCCCAGTTGGCAATCGCTGAGTTGTTCGAGGCGAGTGCATCGCGTTCCGTGCCAGCATCAGCAGTACCATTGTTCACTGATCTGGCGGTGCCGGCAATCTGAGCGTCGTTGACCGGGCAGTTGGCAGCCGTGCAGGTAACGTTGAACTGCCCAGTTCCAGCGTTGACCGTCACGGAATTAGTCACGTTTACGTTCGGAATTGGGGTGAAGTCGAGCGTCAGTGTTCCAGCCGAAGGATAAGTGACGCAAGCGAAGATCGCTTTGATTTGAGCCGCTGTCTGTAGCGCAGCCGCAGCAGTGAAGGTCTGCGACGTGGTTCCGTTCGCCGGCGTGACGGCAAATGTAGAACCATTGTTGAGCGCGTTGCTCTGCGAGTCCACAGCTTGAATCTGTAAGGTGCAGGTAGCCGGGGAGCCAGTAATGGATGCCCAAGTAAGTTGCAGCGTCCCTGTCTGACTGAAAAGTGGGTTGCGGATTGCCGCGCTGGTGCGCGTCACGGTCACATCTTGCGCAGTCCAGATATTCACGAACGCGAGGCTTACGATCGGGTCTTGAAACGACGGGTCGGCGCTTGCCCCATTGGAGATGAGTACCTGTCCTGCTGTGCCTGTCGCCGGAGTAACAACCGCAGAAGTATTGCCTTCACTCAAAACGACTCCATGAGCCGTTCCAGGGACAGCGATGTTGCCTGTGCCTAACTTTTGGAATAGTCCCACACTTGAAAGTTGCCAGCCGTTTCCGTTGTTATCTGTTTGGAATGGGATGGCGGTCGAAGTGTTCAATGTGGATGCTTGCAACAGGATGTTGCTCGCTCCGGTCGCTGCCGTGTTCTCGCCAAATTTGAACGCAGTCGTCGAGCCGGTCAGCGCCCAGTTCCATATTTGCGGGTTGATCGTGCTGTTGATTGTGTTGCTCGCGGTCGCTGCGGTGATGGTATGCAGCGGCGGCGCTCCTCCGGCCCCGCCGCAGGTTCCTCCAGAATCCTGAATCACCGTAGACGCTGACCATTGCGCGCAGTGACCTACTGTGATTGCTCCGGTAGGCGTAACGATTCCAGCGCCTGCAAGCGTCGCGGCGCCAGTTCCGCCGTTTACCACGGCTAGAATTCCCGACACGGAGTTAGCGTTGCCGAGCGGCAAGGCACCGAATACCGGGTCGGCGCTTGCGCTAACAGAAAGTAATGGCTGATTTGCCGTGGCGTCTGGTCCCGCGAAGGCAACCGCAGAGGTTCCTTCCCCAAGCATCACGCCATGCGCTGTATTCGTTACGTTCCCTGTTCCTCCTCCTACTGCTCCTAGATTGCAGAATGCTGGATCGGAAGCCGCTCCGTTCGAGCATAACGGCTGGCCTAATGTTCCAGCGGAAGTAGAAGTTAGTTGAGGAAACGCTACACCAACTAAAGCGACACCGTGCGCGGTCGGGCCGCTGTTTGTCCATTGCGTGTTGTCTTTGAAGGTCGTGCCGTTCAAGCTCGATTGAATCGTGTGCGTGGCGGAATTGCCGATGCAGAGGATGTCCACGCCTGCCTGTGGCGATGGGCAACTGCTTTCATTGCCGCTCAACGTAAGCGCTCCGCTCCCGGTGTAAGTCGTCTGCGGTGTGTGCAAGAATGCGCCGGCATCGAACCACGAAGTTTTCACCGCATTGATTTGCAGGTCAAAAATGTCTCCTGTTGGACTAGCGGCCGTATTCAGCGTCAGAGGCACAGCGCTTGCCGAGCCAGCGGTAAGCGTCAGAACAGGATTCGTGCCTGCAAGCGAACCGACTAGAGGCGAGAGGAGCGACGGGCTTGCGCCATTGCCAAACAGCAGTTGATTTGCCGTGAGGCTCGGCGTCCACGCATTCGCTGTGATTCCTCCAGTACCGATAGGAGCCAAGACCCCCGCAGTACTCATCTGCGCGCCATTCGCCGTCCCTTGCGCAGTTGCCGTGAAGGGCTTCATCGTCGACGTCGCGCCCGTATGGAAGAAACCGAGGCTTCCGGTACTCGTTGATGCGCCATCGGTCCATTCCAAAGCGTTGCGCGTCCCGGTCATCACCCCATGCGTGAAAAGAGAAAGATTGGTGCCCATCGAGAGGGACAAGTCAGCGGAAGGATTTGATAGGTTAGACCATGAGGTAGAAGTGCTTCCAGAGCATGAGCCAAAGGTGGGCACTCCACCGTTAGTTTCGACAAAGCACAAAGTTCCCGCGCCGCCGGCCGCAGTGGTCTGAATTATGCTCGTTCCATTCCCGAACAGGATGCCGTTGGACGTGAAGGGGGCGCCTAATGCGACGTTTCCGCTGGCGTCTGGAAGTGTCCACGTTCTTGCCGCTGTAGCTGCCGAGGCGAACGTGCCAGGGCCAGGATTGAGCAAGAGCGTGCCGGCGTTGTATGTCTTGACTCCTGTGATTGTCTCGGCAAAGTTCAATTCTGATAGTGTCCCAGCGTTATTCGGGAATGTCGCGGTCCCTCCGCCGCCCCCAGTCAGTAAAGTGCCGCCGATGCTGAAACTGTTAGGCCAGAGCAAATTATCACTGGGGTTTTTAGACAAGCATACATCCGCGTTGTTGGCGTTGTTCCTCCAGCAATGTGAGTCTCCCGACGCAAGCCTTGTTGCGCCGCTCGATGCGGGATTTGTCGCAGAACTAACGAAAGCGTTGGATACCGTCGTCGACGAGCCTGTGAGTACGCCAGAGAAGGTCGCTGCCACGCCAGTCGTCGTGCCTGTCACCGCCAAATTGCTATTCACCGACACTGGTTCGTTCATATTCAGAGTTGTGCCGGTATCGTTTATCTTGGCTACCGCCAAGCCACCAGAGCCGTTGTTCTTTTGTACGTCGCCTGATACGCCAGCCGCGTTCGCCGCGCCGCCGCCAGAAGCCGGGAAGGTCTGCGCGTGCCAGTTGGTCCCGTCATACCAGAAGGAAGCGTTCGTTGTGCTGTTTGCCGCGCCTTGAATCGCCGGCTGGTCTATGAAATTTGATGGCCATGCGAATGAGAAACCACCGACGTTGTTTTGAGTAAGCGTGAACTGCGCGATGGCACCTGTCTGGATTGGCCCTCCACCTTGTCCGATCACCGAGGTAGAGGTCGCATTACAATTCAGTGCGACGGTGAATGCTGTGTTGGCCGTTATAGGCGGCAATCCGCCCATTCCGAAAACTATGTTGGAAGCACATGGAATAGTTTTTACGACAAACGCTCCGCCACCGCCACCTTGCGCGGGAAGAAGCGCGGCGCAAGCCTGTAAAGCGGAAGTGATGACCTGTGAAGCTCCGGTGACCGTCATGGCGCAACTGAAGTGGGTCTGCCCATCCCGTGAATTCACCAAGAATATCCACTGGCTTGCTTGCCCTCCGGTGTGACCGTCGCTGACCGCCAGGTTATCTGCTAATGAAAGACTGAAAGCCGCGAAAGAGTCGCAGGACGATAAAGGATACTGAGTTTGGAACTGCGAACCTGATAGCGTCGGAATCTTTGTGGCCGTGGGAGAAGGAACAAAGTTCGCGGACATCGTGCAGTTGATGTATAGCGCTCCAGTAGGGTCTTTGACGATGCCGCTGACGGTCGTGAATTGAGCCCTGCTCGTGCCAGCAACGGCCAGCAACAGGATGGAGAACGCGAGGAATCGAGCGAGTCTTTTCATTGTGTCCGTCCTAGTTCGAGGGCATCAGCGTGAATACCATCGTCGGCAGAAAATCGCTTGATGAATTTATCATCGTTACGGAATCTGCAGCATTGGAAGTCAAATAGCACAGATTGATTGTATGTGATGCTCCGTCTCCGGTTATCACAGAAGAAAGTGAAAAAGATTCTGGATTTGTTGCCGCCGTTGGTACGGATTGCGTGCGCTGCAAGTTGACCGTACTTCCGCTGCACGAACCGTCGTTGATTCCCACGGAAGCAGTTGCTATTGCCGTGCTTGTCGTAATTGCTCCGCTGACTTGAATACCGAGTTTCCACCCGGTTGGGATCGTTACTGTATTAGTTAGGTTGGTTCCATCTACCGCTGTGAACGTAGTAGAGGCGCTGGAATAGTTGCCCGCGCCGCTGCCTTTCTTGAGCGTGAGGCCCATTGTCGAAGTAGCCGCTGTGTTCTGAATTGTGGAACCGAGCAAGAGATTCGCCATTTTTACTTTGCCAGTGATGTCTTGTGCTGTTCCATTCCCTATATCCATGACTCCTGCTGCGTCTCGCGATGATCCTATATCTATGCCCGTTCCCGTGGGGTCGCCGGAAGCAAATCCCATTACTGAGGTATTGCCACCTTTGAATTGAACGCCAGTCATGTAGAAATTTCTTGTATTGGAGCCGCTCAGCCCCCAAGCTTCCGGTGTATGTGCCTCAAATCCAGTAACGGCATCCTGCCATGAGACATAGGTGTTGGTTCCGAGATCGGAAAGCCATGTGGTGATTTGCTCGCCCAGCGGGAGATTGATATTATCGGTAATGATCGTCCTATCCGCGTTTGCTGTGGTGGCAATCAGTGCGCCCGTGCCGCGCGGCAAAAGATTGTGCCGGATAACCGTATGTACGGCGTTGTCTACCCGAATAGATATTGCGCAGTTGAATATCCCGTTACATCCCAGATAGTTGTTGTCGAAAACAAAATTAGTGGTCTTGTTGCCAGTCGTGCCTCGCAAATCAATGAGGGCACTGAAAGTTTCCGTGGTATTCACCACCTGCTCGATGTCGTTAAAAGCGAAGTAGCCTTGCCACGAATTAAGGATTACCGTTCCTCCAGTAGTAGTGATGTTGTTTCCGATAGCCTGAAATCCATGCGAACCGCCGTCTCCGTGGCATCCCTGTGTCACATTCTGGATTGTCAGGTCCCTTGGACCAGTGATGTTGTTTCTCAGCAACAGGATGGAATCTCCCATATTCAAAAGGGACATGCCCCCAACTAAGGTATTGTCCTGGAAAGTGGCGAGGTATAGGGGATTGCAACTCGGCAGCGTATTAGTGTTGAAAATCGCATAGTTTCCTAGTGTGTTGCCTACGGAACCTATCCTTATTCTTTCAACTGTCACGTGGGCAATGGAGCCATTCGTTTCGTCTAAGTTGATGCCGTATCTTGCCGGCGAACCTGATACGGGCTGGATGTAGAAATCGTGCAGGTAGAAACCATATTCCGTCCCCGTGGAAGCGATGCGGATGACATCTTCAGTGCTAGGTACGTTAGCTGCCACTTGTAAAATTGTGACTTCCCCGCCTTCTCCGCTAAGTTCAAAGCCGGTAGTACAGCCACCTGGAGGATTGTAAAAGATTTCTTGGGCACTAGTGGTATCGGTTAGATTATAAGTCCCCGCTGGCATGTGGACATGACCGCCGCATCCGGCAGCGTTGAGAGCTAATTGAATTCCTGTTTGCGTCTTGGCATAAGTCACTCCATCCACTACTACCGTGGCGTTTAACTTTGCGAACGTGTTGTTGCCGGTGAAGTTGTTGTTTCCGCCCGCTGTCGTATCTCCGGTCCAAGCCGTGCAATTCCCCGCGCTTACGGTCTGGCAGAAGCGAAGGCTCTGCGCTGTAAGGCTGTAATAAGTTTGTCCCACCTGCGCCGCTACTTCCGTGTCGTTGTAGGCCGCTACGCCCGATCCCGCCTTCAGACGCGGACTCGGCGGAGTAAGATTTAGCACCGTGCTCGATGTCGTGATGGACTGGTAAGTGATGTAGCAGCCGCCTGGTGGAAGCGTGGTTGCTGGGCAGGCGATGACCTGCCATTGACTCCCGAGAGGGAAAATCTGTGTGTTATCAGGAACGCTCGCGGAATACGTTCCAGTTGCTGATAAAGTAGCGCTAATAGGCGTCTGCGGATTGAACGCGCCGCCCGACCAGCGATACGGCGGATTGTTCCCTGAGAATGTGAAGGTGATCGTGCCACCATTCCAAGTCTGCGAATCAGGCGAATCTGTGACCGTGCCGGTCAGCGATACGCTCTGCGCGTAGGTCGGCGCAGCCGAGAACAGGAACAGCAACAAGGTTAGGCACTTCCGCATTTTTACCTCGCCATCACCGTAAGGTTGGTCGCCGCTGCGGTCGTAATACAAAGCCCGTTAGCCGTCTGCGCGTTATAGGTGTAGACCTGCCCGGCTACCTGCGGTTGCGCGATGGTCGCGATGGTCACTCCGCCGGTACAGTTACTTGCCGCCGTATCGACTACGGTAATCACCCCGGTTAGCGTTCCTCCATTGATTACGATGGAATGGAACGTGGCTGCACCGCTTTTGACTTGCGTGTTAGTTGCAGTCGTGATCGGCGTGTATACGAAGCCGACTGAGCCAGCCAGTTGCGCGTTTGCTGGCCTCTCCCACACCGCAAAGAATGCAATGACTGCGACGAGCACCGTCTCAAGAATTGCGATTCTTAGAATCCATTTTTCTTTCATAGAGTTGGGGTCTCCTTTGATAGCCAATCCAGAACTTTAGGCCCAGTCATAACGTGCTTCATTCCCTGCATCGCGGCGATAGCCTCGGCTACGCGCAGCGCCGCTGTTGGATCGCCCTTCACCAAGTCGTGTAGCGCGAACAGAACGCCTACGCCGCTGCCGAGATTGCCAACATTCTTCAACTTCTTCTCGACGCCCTCGCGGATGAATTGCGAACGGTTGAATGGCTCAATGTCAGGCGGAGAAGGCAAATTGACTTTTGCTGAAGTAATCTCTGGTGGCTCTTTCGGCGCTTCTGGCTCCTCAAACTCGCCGGGGAACTTCGGCATCTTCGTCTCAGGAACATCCTCGTACAGTTTCGGCAGGCTCTTGAGTTTGTCGTTGATGGCCATGAGGCGCCCGACGTTCGACGGATCGGCACCGAATTGCCGTTTCCCTTCCAGTAGGCGCCTGACTGCCCCTCCAGCCTCGCCCTTCATGATTCCCGCGACGCGCTCGCCTACTGGAACGCCTTGTTTCACAACCGCAGGGTCGCGCAACATGCGCAGCATCCGCGGCAAGGGATTCACCGAACTGCGGTCGTACCATGACAACTTATAGCCCGACCAATCCTCTTTCAATTTCTCAAAGCGCTCGAGCAGCACTCCGCCAGCCTGCTTGCCGTAGTTGTCTGTGATGGATGCGCGTATCTCCGCATCCAGCCCGTCCCGCACGGTTTGCAATGCTTGACGAACGTCGTGCGGCAATTCCTTGTTATAGATGGAGTCGCCAAGCTCCTGCCAGTAGCCGCGCAACTGGTCCAAGCCGAGCATCTGATTCTCCATGAACTTGATCGAGCCATCCTGCCCCTCGATCATGTATTCCTTCAGCCGGCCGAGCACGTCGCGGAATACCTTGATGTTTTCCTTAGAGCCTTTAATGTCCTCTTTTTCCGCTTTCAGGACCGACTCGCCCACTTTGGACAGGTTCCCTTTCAGACTCTTAATCATGCTGTTGAATTGGTTCCAGCGGTCGTCCAGTGTCCCGCGCTCGGCCTTTTCCGCCTTGTCGATGTTCTCGGCGGTGTCCTTTACCAGCCGCTCACGGTACTGGACAAGGCGTTGCTTTGCCTGATTCAAACGGGAATTCTGTAAACGGGCCGAGGCTTCTTTTGTGGCGCTCTCCCCCAATTTCTTTTCGGCGGTTTCCACTCCTGCCGCGTGCTTCGATTTGGCCTCCTCGACATCCTTGGTGTGCTGCTCTTTCTTTTCCTTGATGCCTTTCTCGCGCTCTGCGATTTCTGCGGCGTGTTCGCCGCGCGCTTTTGCCATGCGCTCAGAGGCTTCGGTCTTGAATGCGGCGGTCTTTTCTCCTGCGGCCTTCTGCGCGGCCGCTTCTGCGGCGTTTACATCTTTCGGTGCGCGGTCGGAGATGTCGCGGATGAGCGTTCTACCGCCTTTGAGAACCGTACTTTCGCCTAGTGAGGTAGTTGCGGCCTTCTTGCCGCCGCGAAGGAGCATGATTTGAGTCAACAAGGATGCCAAGTCGTGACTTGTCTTTTCAGGGTCATCCACTACGCCATAGCCTTTTGACAAGTCTTGAGTTACATCTCGGCCAGTCGTAGCGAGCGCTGTGGGCACGGCCACAAGCGGATTTGCTTTTAGACTCTTCTTCCACGCTTCGCCGCTAAAGGGATGGCGCCAAGGGCCAAGCACATCCTTGCCTTGTTGGAGAAATCCTTTTAGCGTGTCCATAACCGGGTCTTGCGATTCAGAAATGCCAGCGCCTGATGCCGCTCCTAGTGCCGCGCCGCGCCCTATCTTGGTGCCCATACCCTCTTCATCGAGCAGTTTCCCGCCGTTAGCGATGACATGCAGGATATCCCCGCGCGAGACTGTGCCTGTTCGTCCATCCTTCAGTTGCACCCGTACTCGGTCCTCGCCATTCGGCATTAAGGCTTCTTATCCTCTTGGAAACTTCCCGGCGTATCCGCAGGCTTCGCGGTTCTCGATTGTCCTGTGGGTTTGAGCCAAGCAGGTAGAGGTTTGCCGGGACGTGCGTACTCCCACGTATCAGCCGCCGTCGCGCGCTTAGCCTCATAGCCGTTGTGAACAATCTCTTGAATCATTCCCATCTGGTCCTCTGGCAGCACGCCGCTTGAAGCCTGCGTGTACCAGCGCTGTACCCGCTGCTCGTAACTTCCCGCTCTCAACTCCTGCTCGATCTCCACGTTGGTCATACGGCCAGCGCCCTGCACCATTGTCCGCACTGCGGCAAATACCAGCGCGAGGCTGGCTTTGGCATTCCCGCGCTTGGCTGCCTCTACGTTCTTGTCGACGTCATCGGCTACCGTCTTTGCTTGCCGCGCTTCACTTGAGGCTTTGATTGCGTCGCGGGCATCGGCAATCTCTAACCCCCGCGTCAAAATATTCTGGTTCCTCCGTTCTTCATCCTCAATCTTCAGCCTTTCTTTTTCGTCACTGCGCTTTTGCTCGGCGTCCACCAACTTCTTCAGGTCAGGCGGAAGTTGAGGGTCGTAAATCGACCATTCCGTGCCCGCTGCATCGGAGATGATTCCTTTGGTCGGCTCAAACTTAAAGCGCGTTTTCTGCTGCGTTTCTTTGCCCGCTTCCGTTCCGGTCAAGTACAACGCGCGTTCCATCGCTTTCATCGGGTCAATCAAGCCTTTGTCCACCGAGTCGGCCAGTTCAGTTAGCACGGTCTGGTATTCCTTGGACGTGGACTTTGTGGACATGGCGCGAATCTGCGCGCTCACGCTCTCTTTGCCGATGCCAGGAATCAGCGAAGTAGTTCCAAATCCTTTCCCTGGCTGGAAGGTCACGCCAGATGTCCCGCCCCCAGGAGTCCCAACAGTGCCAAAAGGCTGCGGCTGCCCCCCCTGCTTGATTTTCTGTTGCAGTTCCATTAAGCCGAGAGCTAGTTGCAGCATCTTGAGTTTGTCGAAAGCGCCTTGCTGCCGCTCGTCGCGGAGTCCTGTACGGGCACCTTCGAGCTCGTTGCCCGCCCTGCCAGCACCTTGCGTTATAGCTTGTGCGAATCCGCCCATTATGCCGACACCTGTGACGGAATATTCGCGTCGCCGAACCACGATAAGCCGCTATCAGGTCCACCGATGTCTATTAGGCTAGGTTCTGTTGCGCTGCCACTACCTCCGCCGCTCGGCTTAGTTCGACCGCCAGTACCGAAGGAACGCAGGAACGCCATAAGTGCGGGAGTCATGTTTTGCGGGTCTTTGAACGTTCCTCCAGGCAAACCCAGTGACGCGAGTACCTGCTGCAAAGCGGTCTGCTGATTCTGTTGCTGAAATGGCGCTAAGGCTTGAGCCTCTGACGCAGCAAAAATTCCTGGGGCTTGAGACAACCCTCTTTCAGCCAAATCCCCTTGCACGCGATTATTGATGCTCTGGACGAGCGAGTTGTCGAGCGGGCGTTGCGCCTTCAGTACCATCGCGGTCAGTTTCTCTGGATGGTTTATAAGGTCCATCAATAAACTTTGGTACTGCGCGCGCTTGCGCTCCTCGATGACGTTGCCAACCTCGCCGGCGCCGAACAGCCCTCCAAGCAACGCTTTCATCCAATTCGGAGACGCAGCGGTATCGCCGCCACCGCTGAGTACTGACTTGAGGATGGCGTCGAGACTGCCTCCTCCACCGCCGAAATCGCCAGTGCCGCCACCGCCTGAGAGCAACGGGCCGAGATTTTGTAGTCCGTCCATGTTATGCCGCCACAAGCCCCTTAAACGCATCTCCACTCAACAATGAATCTACGAGTCCTCCGCCGCCGCCTCCGCTACCAGCCTGAGCAGGCTTTGATGTCGTTCGGCTTAGAAGTTCAAGCAACGAATTTCCACCACTCGTCGCCCCTTCTGGTGTAAGTCCAGTTGAACCTCCTGCCGTCAATCCGAAAAATTTGTTGATAGCTTCTTGAATATTCCCTGTGGCCGATGGATTGTTCCCCAATCCGGCGTTTGACCCTCCGTATTGCGCGAAATACTCTGGACTTAAACTGCCTCCTGTTAAACTCTGTAGGGTCGGCAACTGCTGTCCCACTGCCGCCGTCTGCGCCGCGTTCGTTGTCGGACTCTGGGGCTGCGGAGTCGTTGTCGCTTTTGGCGTTCCGGGTTTGCTTACAAGCGAATGAATCCCTTCTCCGATGGTCAATGCAGCAGCGGAGGATGTAAGAATCGCCGGAAGGAGGGCAATTATTTCAGGCATAGCGGCCCAGCCATCACCAAATGATTTCCACCAACTTGACTTCCTTTCGCTCGCTCGATGAGCTTTCTAAGTTTAGCTTGCGCGGGAACGGTCGGGTCAACAAATGTCATGTATCCGACGTACCCTCGCTCCAGCAAATCATCCATGAACCTGCGCAACAGCGCGGTCAGTTTGCCGAGCGAAGTCCCCGGCATGAGTGCCAAGCGGTAAATCATCGCTACGCCGTGGCAAGGCGCCGCAACGAGCACCCCGCAGATAACAGCGGATGCCTGTGAAGCGGCACCGCGTCGCATAACGATGGAACAGGGTTCTTCCACTACCCATATCCACTCGCCGTCGAGCCTGCCAAGTTGGTCGAAGCCTATGCGCAGTTCCGCTGGAATCACATCGCCTTTCTGATAGTGGCGAACGACTGTTCCCGTCAGCAGGTCGAGAACATTCACTGAATCACTCCGTTCGTAATGTTCCCGTGCCAGTGACCTGAACCGCTTGCGTCGATAGAAGGAGTCACTGTCATATTTTCAAAAGATTGCCCGCTGATATTCCACGCCATTGCTTCTTTGCATCCAACAACAACCATGTTCCAGTCCTTACCGAGTACTTTCTCAAAGAGGTCGTATTGTTCCTGTGATGACATCACTACGTTCTTACAAGACAGCAAATCTTTCTGACAGTGCGGGCATTTGAACAGAAATACGTTTGTGTGAATCCAACGCGGCTCTAGTTCTATAAGCCTCAAGAAATCGCTCCTGCCAAAACTCCGAGCGGCCGTGGCACGACATGGAACCCGATCGCGTCGATAGTGACCTGCCCAGTGCCGCTGATAATCGCGTCGAAGCGGTCGTGCGTGACGCCCACCGGTGCTTGCGCGTTGATGTCTCCCGTGGCGGGCAGTGGCACTGAGGTAGCGCCTCCCGCCACTCCCGCCACTCTAGGCTGTATCGTCAACTTCGCTGAAATAGCGTCCACGTAGCCGCGTACCCACACGCGTCGGCAGTACAAGCGCATGTCCGCATCTTTCGCCGCTGTAGTCGGGCTGCGCACGCTCCAAGCAACCGCGCCCGGAGTTGAAGAGCCAGCCACAGAGGTCGCCCAGGTCAAATCTCCGGCCTGCCAGCGTTGCATTGTCCCATCGCTGAAGCTGCCGAGAACGGTTACAGGATTTGCGCTCAATGTGCGCGCTTGCATGGCCGTCGAAATCGGGAAAGGCAAATCAACTACTGCCCATCCTTTTAGAACCAAATCGAAGAATAGCGCACGGGTAAGTTGCCCTCCGCTGTTTCCGATAGGAATGAAGAACGCACACCCTGGAGGGTTGGCGGTCTGCGCCGCCCACGACGAGGCGATGAAATTGGAATCAGCTACCACGATGTCCGCAACGTCCGCATCGTTCAGTGGGAAGAGATACGGTCGCATTTGTTCCGAGATGATGCGGTCGTTTACCCCGTCGAATACCGCGATGCCAAGGTGCGCAAGCCTGCCAATGCCGAAGCCCGGAAGGAACTGGATGGTGCGCGGCGCTGTGCAGCCCATGTCGGTAAGTGCCCGTTGAATGGTAAAGTTTGCAGCGCCGAAAACTCCGACGATCTGATAACTCGAAAAATTCTTGAATACTGCGAGCGAGCCTTCCGGCGGGATCCCCTGCGCGGCGATGGTGAAGGACATCAAGCCCATGCCTTCGGTGCCATCGTCTTTGTCGAGGAAGGCTTGATTGATGGGGTTCCAGCTATTCAGGTTGTTCACGTCGCACATGCGCAGCGAGCACGGGCCGTCCAAGCCCGTTGCCGTGTTGACGTTGAATGTGTTCCAGGCCCACAGCGAGCCTGCGTATACGGTTAAGTGCGAAGCGCCGGGAGGCGGAGGAGCGGCGGTATTGAGCAGTCCAGCTTCCTGCCAGATGACTTGCCCATCCGCAACGCGTTGTCCTGTCCCAGTCGGAAAAGTTGGTTGTCCGCTTCCGCTTGTTCCGCCCTGCACGGCTTTGTAGTAATGACCGTTAGTGGCCGTGGGCACAATTATGCTGTTCACAGCGTAAGACACGCTGGCCGTCCATACCGGAAATGCCGGCGTGAATTTACTGGTGATCGACACCGCAGTAACCGTCAGCGTCCCGCCTGAAGAGGCTCCCGCGCCAATCGCTGCCAGATTACGAATGATGATTTGAGTAGGTCCGGGGATATTAAGAATAGCGAATGCTCCGTTGTACACGGAGTTTCCGATGTTCTGGAGCAGTACGCTTCCCGGCAAAAGCGTGATGCCATGATTGCCTGCGAGCGTGATGGTGACGACTCCAAAGGCATCTACGCTGATTGCCGTAACCACTTGGGCTACAGCGGGGTTGGTTGGCGTGCCGGAGGCATCACTGTAGACTTGCGGCGGGTATGTATTCCCCATCGCCAGCGCCGCTTGATTTGTGAACTCCACAATTTGCAGTGGCATTAGAGCAGTAGCCTCCCGCCACCTGTTCCGCCTCCGCCACCCGAACCGCCTCCTCCTGTACCTCCACCGCCTCCCGAACCACCGCCACCTCCGCCTACAGAGGTAAACGAACTAAGTAGAGCTGGAAACAGCGCGACGATGTTGGAATTGTTGTAGGAGACAGGGAGCGACGCGCTTGAGCCAGCGATCACAGGCATCTTGAACAGCACGATTTGTTGTGTCGTGTCGCTGAAGGGCGTCAGCGTAGGATTCGTCGTCACTGTTCCGCCAGTGGAAACTGTCCCCACGGGAACCCCCGTTGGACTCCCTGTGGCAATGAATGTATTGGATGACGGTATCCCTGTGACCGTCCATACGATGTTCATTCCTGCTACAGAACCTCCGGCGTAAGTAATTCCAATGCCAAGAGCCGGAGTTCCTCCAGTGGTCGTAAAGATTGCCGAGGTAGCCGATTGCAGGCTGGCTTGCGTCACAGTAAATGAGTTACTGGTGACCGGCGAGCCGTCATCGGTATAGGTGGCGGTCAAGGAACCTGCACTAGGCTGAGGCACAGGCAATCCACTGGCGATTAACAGAAAGATGGAGCCAGAACCGCGGTCGCTATAGATGTTGTATCCCGCAGCATTAGGGACCACATTCCAAGTGAGAATGACTTTATGCGCGGGAGATGCTTGAACGTAAGTGGCGATGGGTGACGCCAGCGTTTCGCCGCCTACCCCATCAATCGCCGTCACGCGATAGCGAGCCGTGACGTTGACTGGCAGACTTCCGCCTGCTCCGCCGTCCGCAGTGCCCAAGTTTTGTGGCGCGCCCAGAGGCAAATCCAGAGCTTGCGCCAGCACAAGGTAATAGTTAGAAACACCTGTGGGCTGGAATAGAAAGATGACGAGCATCTTTCCTCGTCCAAGCGTAGGGACTCCGTTGAATTCGTGAATGCCAAGCGAGCCATCGCAGGTATGCAGAGAACCGCGCTTGGTGAGCAGAAGATTACTCATGCGCGGTACTGTCCCTTTTGGTTGAGACAATACTCCCGCACTGGCATCGAGGCCGCGTTGAAATGGACCATGCGTAGATCCTTTTACTGTCATGGCAAAATTAGACCGCCTGCTGGAGTCGGAGCGAAAACTTGTGTAGTATTCGCTCCGCCAACCTGCACGAACGAAGCGACGCCTTTATACGATGCCATCCATGCTTCGCCTTCGCTCTTGAATTGGTCGAATAAGTCCTTGGCTGCTTGACGGTCCAGTTCTGAATCACGCGCACAGCCAAGCAAGTACAATTTCAAAATCGCGTCCCATCCGTCAGGAACGGGAAGATTGAGCAGTGATTGCCCAGGTGAATAAGTTGTCCCGAACACGCGCCGCCCGCACCAAAACAGTGGCAATTCAGTGACTACTGTTCCAGAAGGCCAAGCCACCGCAGGAGAAGCGGAACCTACTCCGCGAATTAGCCCGCTCATATTCGCGCCAAGTTGAGAATAAGCGACAATTTCAGTGCCGATCATGGCAAAACCAAATGGCAAGAGGAACACTGCGCTGTTGGCAATCGGCACACTGGTATCGGTAGCCAGCATGCTTGCGGTAGTCGTTGTCACGCCAGCGTTTCGGTCAGGCTGGTAACTGGTTTCGATTACTTGGCGGTCAGTGAAGATGCTGATTACGACGCCGGTTAGAATTTGCGAATTGACCGTGTTGCGCCGGAAAAAGTCTCCACGCTTGCCCCCTTGCACCCAATATCCGCCGTACCATACATCGGTTATCTTCAGCCACTCGCCGGGGAGCACGTACAACGGATTCCCTGCCTTGGTAGGCACGCCTGCGTAGTCGAGTAAGCCTCCAGTGATGCGAGAAAGTTTTTTCAGCCCTTCATTTAACCAGCCGAATACGGTTGAGGCTCCAAATTGCGGTCCATCCATGTCTGGGTTGTATGCTGTGGATCTAGAAGGAGGTATTCCGGCATTGGAAAGCAAAAGGAAAGTAATAGGTGCGACGAAGGTTGTTATATCTCCAAGAACTGCGTTTTCCGCTCCAGAAATAGTTCCAAGATATATTCTTAATTTAGTGACAAGCGTTGAAATCGTAGGAGCATTCTGCGTTACGCTTACAGTGATGGCGTTCTGTCCCCCTGAGAGAATGACAGCAACTTCCGCAGATGGTAAGGATTCGCCCCAAGGAGTAAAAAGCGTGGCTTGCAGAAAATAAGTTCCTATAGAAAAGGACCCTCCAATAGCAGTAGTACCTACTGCGGAAAGGATAATCGCAGTGAACGGAGTTGGAGGCAGGTCAGGTATCTGCGCCCGTGCCCCCATGATGACATCGCCTACCAGTGCCACGTTTCACTCCCTACTGTCCCGGTGCGGTTGCCGGATCCGGCCAAGAGCCAGTATCCGCTTGCGCATCAGTCTGTGCGCTGGCATTCGCCGCCACTTGAGTTTCCGCATCGCCTACCAGCATGTAAATCTCATTGTCGCTCAGCGCGTGTCCAAGATTCGTCAACCTAGTCTTGAGCGCGTTGAAAATGTTCAAGCGCATCGCAGAGGGCATCTCAAACCTCTTTCACGAACGGCCTCACTGGATGCGCGACTATTTCCGTAGCCGCATGGGTAGTAGCGTTGGCCGAATCGGTGTTGATGACATTCATCACGTCAATCATCAGCGTGTGATATTGAGAATCGGTAAGTGTATGCCCTCCGGTTTCGAGGCGCTTACGTAGCGCGGCCAAGATGTCTAATCCAGTTTGCGTGGTTGCGAGGTTGGCCATTCGATTCCTCCTTAGCAAAAAAGGCTGAGCCGTTTCCAGCCCAGCCCTTTTCACCAGACGCGAGCGACAAACTTTTTTCTAACTGACTCCTGAAATCTCCAAGTCTAATTTCCCGGCAGGCGTGGTGCCGCCCATGGTTATGTCCGCAGTCAACTGGTTCACGTTGATGTCCACAAGGAACGGGATCAGGAAATCCAATCCACCAGGAACAACTAGTCCCGCCGCCAGCGATCCGCCATTGGTATACGGAGAACCCGTCGCCGCCGCAGTGGACATAACCAAAGGCGTTGTCGGGTTGTAGCGGAAGATGACGACAAACGTGGTGCCATCGGTAAGAATCAAGTCCAATAAGACCACTGTCGGGCTGGTGCCTGTGGCACCGTAAATCTTTGCGCGCACGTATCCGCGAGAAATGGTAGGCGTGAGGCCTGTGAGCGAGTAACTGGTCGGGCCGGTGCCTGTCACCACGTTCTGCGTCAGGAACAAGGTATCCGCTTGGAATGGCGAACCAAAGCTCGGAAGAATTGTAGGCAATCGGTTGGTAAACGACATGCTCTCTCCTTTTTAGCTCAAGCCAGTGATCGAAGTCGCTGTGCGCGGGTTGACGTTCGAGAGTTGCATCACGACTACAACTCTGCTCACCACAACTTCTTGGTTCGAGGCCATCAGCCAAGGCCGAATGATGAAGTACCCGCGATTGTGATAATTCATCCAGAAGTATGTCGAGTTCCACATTAGGCCAGTGCCCGCCGTGTTGTACTGATCCGCGAGCACCGTAGCGTTGTTGAACCGGAAGTGGTAGCGGATGGAGGTCTGCACCGGCTCCTTGTCGCTCATGTTGTCCACGGAGCGGATGATGGAGGTCGAGGTCGAACTTACGGAAGTGAACTGTGTTTTGAACTTTCCGTAGTCGAAGTTGTTCAGGATAAGCGTGTCCGGCTCGTCGTAGCCGAATACGATGCCTTGATAAGCGGTTTCCGCGTTCAGGACCGTCAGAGCTCCGCCTCCGTTGGCCGTTGCCGCCGTGGGATTCCATGCCGTAGTGGTCGAGCGGTTGATGCCCGCGATGGTGTTATTCTGCGTGGCTATCCACGCGATGATGTTGTCGATGTCGATGGAAGTGTTCTGCGGCGCGGTTCCGTACACGGCGCGCGCTAATTTGGGCAACAAAGACGCTGCGCAAGTCTGCATCTTGCCCTTCACGACGTCGATTGCGCTCGCTCCGCCGGAACCGAGAATGATGTCCAGCGTGGGAATCGCGCAAACCTGATAGTACGCGCGCCACACTTGGTTCGCGGGCTGGATGGAGTCGATAACCGCAGTGTTGAGCACCTGGTCGCCCCAGAACGCGCCACCAGTCGGCTCCTCTTGCGTCAAGAGCGGAAAAACCAACTCGGCACCCGTGACATGCTTGCCGCTGCGCTGCAACGCCCAGTACGTCGGCGAGGGCTTGATTACGATGTCCGACATGAAGGGCGCGATTTTCTTCTGGGAAATTGCATCTAGGGTATTTACCATGAGGGCACTAGGTGATTGAATACCTGTGCCAGTGACTCCAGCCGCCCACTCAACGGGACCGATATACTCGTAGGAATCACGATGGATGATTTCCATCGTCTCTATGTCGAGTACGACGCGAGTTGAAATACGTCGGGCTTTCAAGATTTCTTCTTGCATCTTCGTCTCCCTCAACAGGCGATTCCTATTACATCGAACTGAACTTTCTCGTGCGGACATTTTCCGTCTGGACTGTGTGCCTTGCCTAGATTGCAGTTAAAGCAGTGCGCAGCGAAATCTTCTTTCGGGTAGCCGTTCTTCCTCAGCCAGAGGTAGAGGGCCGTACCGCCTCGCGGAATGTGGGCATACAAGTCGGGACGGTTTTTGTACCCGTAGACGTGCTCAACCGTGAGGAAGCCCTTTTCGCTTTCCCCGCAGCAAGAGCACTTGCCGCCGTAGGCATCAATTACTTCGTCTTTCAGTGCTACGCGGTAATCAACGTGATAAGCGAGTGTTTTAGCGTGGTCTTTCCAGTACTGCCTCTGGTTGTACTGACGTATTTTTTCTGGATGAGTTTTCGCATAATTGCGACGGTACTCATTGAATTCAGCGCGGAACTTATTCCTATGGCGGAGTACCTTCTGTACGCCCGCAGCTTTTCGCTGTTCTTCGGTCAGATACTTTCTTGGTCGTCCTCTGCCCATGTTCTCCTCCGCAGCTATTTTACACTGCGGTTATTTCGTGGGCGCTGCTATCTGCGCTTTCAAATCCGCCAACTGCTTGTTGAACGCCGCTTCCTGTGCCGCCAGTTCCGCTTGCTTCTCAGCCTGAAACTCCTGCCGCGCTAGAGCGATTTGCGCGTCGCATTGCTGCTTGGTGGACTGGATGATGCTCTGCGCGTTCGCGCTGTACTGGGCGATTTGCGCTTGCGCATCGGCGTTGGCTTTGGCGATCAAGTCGCTCTCCGCTTTCGAGAGGTCGGCCTTCAACGTGGCGAGTTGCCCCGTGATAGCCGTTATCGCTTGGTCGAGTCGGTCGCTGAGTGCTGACATCCATCACCTTTATACTGGCGCTCCGAATTCGTCTGGGTTGGCCGCGCCCAAGTCCGCGAGCATCTTGCTCAGTTCGGGATCGGCAGCCACGTCGTCGCCTAGCCCTTCCAGCCCCTTCTCGGCCACCATGCTCTTTTCCGGTTTCTTCGGGCCAGTGGCGGAAGTCGGACGGCCGGATGCAGCCAAGCGCCCGCGTGTCTCGCCTTCCTTGATTCCCTGCTGCCGCGCTTCGGCCAGTCGTGTCTCGAAATCTTCATCACGGGTCAATTCGACGATGGCCTTCTCCACCGACGGGAAGCCGTACTCGTCGAGGAGTTTGTTGGTTGCGGCAAATTCACGCACCTTCTCAAAGGTCATGTCTTTGTGCTTGCTGCTCTTGGCCAGTTTCGGAGCCAAGCGGTCGAACTGCCCGCGCCAGCGATCCTGCGCCCAGATGGTTGCCATGCGCTCGGCGGCCGCGCCGAGTTTCGTCACCGTGTCTTTCAGTTCCTTTACCGTGGCATCCACGGTGCCGTAGCGTTTCTTCACCGGCGCCCAGAACGGGTCGGTGTCCAATTCGTCATCGGTCGGAGGATTTTTTTCCTTGCCAACCTTGGCCAATTGTTCATCAAGTTGCTGCTTGAGCGCGGCGGCTTGCGTGGCGAGATTGGTTACTTCGGTGAACTTGTCCTCGGTGGCCTTCATGCGATCGGCAAGTTCTTGCTGCTTCTTGCGCGACATGCCGCGCAAGTCTGCGAGCGTACCTTTTTCTCCATTCACAACGATTTCAATGCCATCCGCGAAAGTCTTGTCGTCGTCAAGGATTTTCATCAAATCAAGAGCCATGATTCATCTCCTAGAACATGCCGGGGCTTCTGTTCGTTCCTCCCTCGGCTCCAGGCTGCGGTTGCGCAGCCCCCATCTGAATTGGGTTTCGTACCGCCGCGTTCACACTGCTGGCTTGCTGCACTTCCTTGATTACTTTGTCGATCTGCGGAATAAGTTTGCTGATTTGGCCGCTGACGTTGGGCAGCCGTTCGAGGTTCTGGACAAGCAGGACAGCAAAAATCTGCTTCATCTTCTTCAACTGCGAAAGCAACTGGCCGGGATCTGCGCCCTTCAATTCTGAAACCTGCGAGGCGTAAGCATCACCCGCGCCGGGAGTCTCCATGCCCAACCCCGGACCTGCGCCAGGAGCGCCAGCGGGACCGCCCGCAGCACTGCGATTCTGCATCGCGGACATGAGCATCTGAAGCGGGCTGGTGCCAGTGGCCATTTATTTCTTTTTCCCGCCGCCTTTGGTTCCGTCCGTCTCGATTTGGTAAATTAAGTCCAGTGGATCGGGGATTTGCCCCCCATGCACGAATCCGGGAGCTATTTCACCTAAGTCGTTCGGCGGCACAAGTTTGTCGCCTTCGTTGTCCACGCTGATAGGCGAAAGAATATCCGGCAGGACTCCAGGCATGCCGCGCCCGTAATCATCCGGGTAGAGTGACTTTGAACCTTTCTTAGCCATCGCCAAGCTCCTTCACGCCGCCGGTCTTTCCGACGCCGTATCTACTCTTGCGTCCTTCAGGGAAATCACGAAATGTTCTGGCGGGTACTTCGTTGTGCTCGGGAACCAAGCCGATATTATTTGCAGGGACTTCGCCGGCAAGCGCGGGCATGTGGCCGAATTGCTTGCCCTTCCAACTGTCGATGCTCGGAGAGAGCAGCACCACGCGCTGGTCGGTTTTCATCGGCGCGCGATTATGTAATCCCTTGCTGTTATCTTCCACGGTTCCCTTTCAAAGAAAGGGGAGTGTTTTGGATCACTCCCCCTGACTCATTGGTGAGGCGTTGCTACTTGCGCTTGTGGCGCCTGCCGCCCCGACGACCGCGCTTTTCTGCGATCGGCCCGAATTCATTGCGTTCCATAAGGCTTGCTCCTTTCCGTGCGACGGTGTTTCCACCAGAGCAACTCGCACTGACTGCCAACAAAATCAATATCGAGAGCTGCGCCGCCCTCTTCGCCCGCGCCCGCGCTTGCCTTTGCGCTTCTTGCTGCGCTCCGGCACGGGCACATCGTCTTTGCCGAGGTCCATGCCTTTCTTCATTTCCTAATTCCTCTACGCCCGTGCATGCGGTGCGCACGGTTTAGACGTTTGGACTGCCGCTTACTGGCCATGCGATGCGGCGTGAAACGCTTGACCGCGTAGCGATGCCCTCTCACCGGCGCCTCCGAGCGCGACGCCGCCCGTGATCGAAACGCTTGGCTTGCGTCTTGCTGCCCATGCGATGAGGCCCGAATCTTTTTACTGCGTAGCCGCGTTTGGCCATCAGGCAGCCTCCCGGCAATACTCCATGTTGGTGAGCGCTTGTGCCTGCAAGTGCTGCATGAATTCTCGGTCCTTCAGGTTACAGACGTTGGCGTGAGGCTCGTAGAACGCGGGATACTTCTGGCCGTCGATGGCGAACTGCGCCAGCCAGTTCTCGCCTTCCTTGCGGAGAGTGATTAACTCGAAGCGATGGCCTGCGGTCTCAAGTGAGTTGACAACATCGAGCACGCTGCGAGTGTAAAGTTATAGTACCGCTTGCTGTCTAGAGGGGTCTGAACGGAATGTACGATATTCTGAGTGCGGCACGCCAATAATCCAGTGGCCGGTGGCATCTTTTTTGATTTTGTAGCCTAATTCGAGAGCGTAACCGCTTGCGCACCAGCGGCGCAAGGTGAGTGAACTTCGGTTGTACTCCCGCGCGACAGTCGAGAGCGGCACCCAAACTATTTCACCGTCAGGTTGAGGTTTCAAGAATTGGCTCTCCCGGCTGGAATCGAACCAACATCAGCCTCCGTCGAGGCCCGCGACCCCTCAGTTAGAACTGAGTGCTCTGCCACTGAGCTACGGGAGAATGTCGTTTCGTTGCAGGCGCATTTCCACGGCCTTAAAACTTTCAGCACACGCGACTGATTCTTTTCAATCGGGTAGGTAGCAATCGCTGTTAAATGTTCTCCGTTAATAATCCGGTCTGTGTCCCGGTACTCGACGAACATCACACATTCGTTCGTCAGGTCTTGACATAATTTTTCAAGTTCCAGCTTTCCCGCAACGGAAAGAATAATGATGTCTTTGTCCTGCACATCCACTTGCGGCAAGAGGCGCTGGAGTTTTGCTACAACGTGAACAGCGTGAGAAGCGATTCGTCCTGAAGTCATGCACAGTTTGCGGTCGGACAAGTCAAGATTACGCAACACAACGACATAAATACGTTCAGTCATCGCGGCCTCTTGAGTTTTCCCATCGCCGCCAATTCCTTCTCGCGCAAATTTTCCTCGGCGAGTTCTTCCGCTTGCGGCAAACCCAAATTTTCCAACAGATACTTGGTGGGGATGAGTCCTGCTTTACCAAGCCCGCTTACGATACTCCGCAGCGCCGCCGCGCTCATCACTTGCAGAGAACCTTCATCCAGTTCGATGTCGTAGTCGCTGATGTCGCCCACTGGTTTCCACTGCGAGAATTGCGCTTCGCCGCGCTCGATGCGCATCAGGCGGTCGCTCAAGTTGCGATACCGCGCGTCCACGTAGAAAATGATTTGCGCGAGCCGCTGTAGTTTCTCGGCAAGCATTCTCCCGCGCAAGCGGGTCATCGGCTGCGACTGCCAAAGCGTTGCGTCGAATAGTTCTGGAGAAATGTTCCCCTGCCCAGGCTGGCCTTGCCGCGCTGCGGTATAGCCCTGCAACTCCTTCTGCAGCGCGAGCAGCGACGCTGGAACGTTCAGCATGTGCTGCGGAAGGGGAGGGATAGGAACCACAGTCGGCGGGTCGGAGCCAGCGTTAATCATCAGCACTTCGCCAGGGAGCCAGCCAATGCCTTGCGGGTCGAGGCCGGTATTGTTCTTGATGATGATTACGCCGTTGTTCGTCCTGACGATGTTCTCGAATACCTGCGTGTACAAGCGCTCGCTCAAGTTCTGTAAAGTGCGTGTCAGTTTTACCGGAGGCGGTCCCCAAAAGTTCGTGATCGTGGGCATCGCGGGAATACGAATCAGTGGGAAGGTTCCCAAATCATCGTCGGGAAGTTGCGGGCACCAATTGTTGCCGTCCGCGAGAATCACGTCCTCGCATTCCGTTATCCAGCGCCCATCAGGATATTTGTACTGGAAGCGGGGATGCACCAGTTCTTGAATCTCGCTGGCTGTGCCCGCATAGTCTTTTACCTTCTCGCGCGTGTTGTCGAACAGGTAGCAGTGGCGCAGACATACGCGGTTGTCGCGGAAGATTTTACGATCCTGTGTGCCTTGCTGCGATAGCGGGCTGGCTTCGGGAAACTCCAGCGTGCCGGGTACATTCGCGCCAGGGTCGGCATCAGCCATGTACATATGCGGCCGGACAAAGCGTCCGCGTTCAGGAAAGCGCCGGTAAATTTCGTCCAAATAAACCCAATCCTCAAAGATTAGCCATGACCAATCGCTGTCGGATTTCGCGTAAGGGTCGGGGAAAACTGTTTTCGGTTCTCGGCTTTGCAGCCAGGTAACGCCTTTGCCTTTGCGTGCCGTAGGATTGAAGCCCACTTGCAGGAAACCAAGATTCGACAGCATGGCCCACACCATTGTTTCAAGGATGCGGTTGTTGAACGAGCCTTGCCGCCAAGCGGACTGGAAATACTTCTCGCGGTCCTTGTCGCGGTCGCTGCCTTTTGTGATGTACACCTTTGGCGAGGAATCGGTGATGTCGGTTGCTTCGTTCAGGACTAGGGTTTGCAACTGAGGAATCTGAACACGAGGACGGAAGGAAGGAAAGTTCGGCTGGTCATCTTCTAGGTTGTAAAATGCCTCGATGTCCTCGAAGTAGTTCTTGCCTAACGCTTTGTCGCGCTCGTACTGGCTGATTCTTTGCAGTTCGTCGATTTGCCGCGCTACGCGCTTGTCGTCGGAGAGATGGTCTAGCAACGATTTAGTTTTTGAGCCTGTCGAGACTGCCTCATACCCAACGAACAGAGGATAGCCCATCTATTCGGTCCTCTTCTTTGGCGGGCGTCCGCGCTTCTTAGGCTCCTCGGATGAGAGCCACTCGGCAAGAAAATCTCCCGGTGCCTGTTGCGAGCCGGATTCGCTCTTGCGGAACGATTCAATCTCCGTGGCCATCCCGATCAAGTCCTTGGGACTCATCAATCCCGCGCTGATAAATACGTGTGCGTTCAGCATGAGTTTATCTTCTAGCGCGGCCCATGCTCCAGAACGGCCGTCAGCGCGCAGTTTAACAAACTCGGTGCCGATGTGCTCTAAAAGGTGGACGGCTTGCGCCCTGCTGATTTCTAGGGCTGCGTCCCTTCTCTCCGAATTTGACGGACTGTTCTCTGGCGGGCTATCTCCCGCTCCGCTCTCGACAACTCCTCGTCGGTCAACGGCGAGCGACTGCCCGTTCTTTGCGTCGGGGGTACTGCTGCTGCTCTTGGCTGGACTGCTGCGCTCTGCGGTTGCTGGCGGCATTCTGCCTCGACAGGATAGATGGCTGAGTGCTTCGAGTCGAAGCGTAGCACCAGTTCATCCTTTTTGTCATCCACATCCTCGAATAGCCGGAAGGATTCTTCTTCCAGTTTGCGCATCTTGGCGCGTTTGATGTGGATTTCTCCGCCGCGCTCTTGCGCGAGAATAGCGAGGATGCGCGTCAGGTAGCGGATGGCACCTTGCGGAGTGGTGTCAACGGGAGGCATTTCAAATCCTTCCTAATACCGAGTGCTGTTTCATTCGGTTGGGCCGCATGATGAATGCCAAATCTCGTTTCAGCGCGTCGTGCAAGGTGGCTTGAGGCTTGAGCGCCGCTTCTATCGAGGCCTGACGCGATTCTTTGGTCTCCAGATAGTTCGCCTTGTAGTTGGCGATGTTCGGCGGAGGATACTGCGCGCAGGCGATGACAGCAAGCAAAGCGGCAAACAAAATATCATCATGGCCGTGCTCGATCTCCCATCGCCCGCCGATTCCCATCGTGGCCATGTCCATCTGCCGGAGGAGTTCTTCGTCCTTGACTTCCAGCCCGCCGGGAACATTCTTCATGCCCTCGCGGAGTTTACCACGGAAAGTGGAATAGAGCAGATCGCGGGTGCGCGCGGTTGTTTCCCATCCGAGAGAATGCCGCTTGCCTTTTCCGTAGGTGGCATCATCCTTGCCGCGCCACACGTAGAGGTTCGGGTAGTAGTAAGTGTCGCGCATCAACTTCTGCGCCCACAGGCCGAGGTTCCCGGTCAACTCGATGTTGACCATCGCGTTGTTGTACCAGCGCCCCACTTTATCGAGGTCGTCGGCAATCACTTCAGGATTAACCCAGTCAGAGAAGCGCGCAACAAACTTTCCGGTGGTGCCGTTGAGCACGTAGTAGGCTGCGAAGTCTCCGGTGGCGAGTCCAGTATCCGCTTCGAGTCCTCGCGCGCAGTCCGCGCCGACGTAATACCAGCACTTGTCGCGCGGCTTTTCCCAAACGAGCAGTTTGCCCTTGCTGTTCTCGACCAGCATCGGCTTGTCGCCGGAGCGTTCAAGATGTCCTGTGACGATAGGAGCCTTGATGGTCTTTCGCGCGTACTGCAATTCTTGCGCGTTGAAAGCGGGGTCGCCGGTAGCGACGAAGGCTACAGTAGGAGTCCACGGGTATTCCTGCGAGAATTTCGCTTCGCTTCCGTCGCACTCGCCTTCAAGCACCAAGCGCATCCACGCTATCTGACCGCGCGTGGCGTTGAATGGCTTCTTCATCAACTCGCGTTCTAGGTCCGATGCTGGCGCGTCCGAGGCTTCCGATGCCAACCGTTTACAGGCGGGGTCATCTAGCCACGAGAGGAAGATAGGCGTATATCCGTTCCAGTCTTTTCCCTTCTTGTTAGCTCGGTTCCAGAATTCGTAGAATGTTTGACCGATACCCACACGCCCGAAGGCAGTAGACTCAAGAGCGATGATAGTATCCGGCGCCTTCGAGACTGCGGGTAAAATTCCGAGGAATGAATCTGACCCAGGATATTGAGCAGCTTCCGACAAATGTAACGCTGTAAGGGTGAGTCCTCGCCCTCCGCCAACGGAGCCGGCGGTCGCAATATCAAGTCGAGAGTCTCCGTCTTGATGATGAAAGATAAGGTCACGTGTACGAACTTCGCAGCATTCGGCTTTGATGTTGAGAGCTTCTCCGAGGTCGCGTGGGACACGGAACAATCCCTTCTCTGATACTTCTTTCAGGTGCGCCACGATTTCCGCGTGCGCTTGTACACGAGCGAGACAGTGGCAAAACAAAAGCGCGTCCATGAACGATGACATGCCTACCCTACGTGCTTTCAAAATCAGGACGCGGATCCATTTGCTTAATTCGTAGGCTTGTTTAATAGCGTCAAACGCTTTAACTTGATTAGGATTTAAAATAAAAGGCACAGAAACATTCAAGTCTCTGTCTTTCACTGGCAGTTTAGCTAATAGCCTGCGCGCTCGGTCAAGATTCATTGGCGCGTCTCTTCCCCCAAGACTTGCGTGATGCCTGCGCGGCGAGTTCTCTCTGTTCAGGTTTCGCCCAACGACGCAGTTGCGCCTGCCGCTTGCGCTCTAATGTTTCTGGATTATCTTTCATTCCTGTACGCGATGGGTTTCCTATTCGCATTGCGCTGAGTTTAGCGCAAGTTTCTGGAGACATTTTCTGGCCGCGATTCCATGCAACCCTTCCTCTGTTGACTTTAAGCGCCTTTTCATAAGCGTGCGGAGGAGGCTTTATTCCATTTCGTTTCAATCCTTCACTAATTGCCTTCCGCGCTTTTTCTGAGAACGGGCCGCGTGGTCCGGTTTTTATTCCTTTACGGGCCACACTAAGGGCAATGCGCTGGCTTTCTGGCATTCGAATCCCACGCCTGCACTTTCCCCAACCATCTATGCCGCCTTCTGAAGTATTTGTTAGTGGCACTCCGCTCTGTCGGAAGAAATTAATCCACCACTTTTCGTAGGTTCCCCAAGCAGAGAGAAAAACCCATTCAAGAACTGACAATCGAGGTTTCTTGCATTGGTCGTGCAATCGACGTAGCCAACGACATACGTGGGTGTTATATCCGTTGGATTTCTTACAGATAGAATCTTTCAGATGAGTTCGATAGCGTCTGCGCAAATCTGAGGTCTTTCCTACGTAGCGACACACACCAGTATCAGGATCGCAGAGCGCGTAGATAAACACGCGGCATGGTATCATCAGTGTCGGCTAAGAGCAGCTAACGGTTTCGACTGTTGATAAGCCATGTAACAGAGCATGGAGCAGCAGCATATCGTCCGTATGTTCCCATCCTTGTCTTTGTACCCGTTGTCTATGAATACAGCCTTGCCGATGTCTGGCAAGGTGTGACGGCATTGAGCCAAGGCGTTTCTGGGAACGAGTTCCTTGTGCTCCTGACTCCAGCATTTGTAGATGACAGGTACGCGCGACTGGCGCGATAGGACAATCTGCGCTGCGCGGTCGTATTCTCGCTTGAGGTCGTTCAACCTTTCCACGGCTTGCTGTAGCGGGGATTCGTGCCAGTCGAAGGGCATGGTGCGCGTGATGTTGGCTAAAACTTCTTTTTCTACCTGCGCGTGGCGGGCAGCATCTTCGTTCTGTGCCTTTCGCATTTTGCGCGCACCTTCTTCGGTGGCCAAGTCCGCTCCAATAAGATGTTGAGGAGGTTGCGAGTTGCTGGCGGTTCCCTCAGTCGTCGCTGTTCCTGTAGCTTGCACTTGCGCCTTTAGCTTTCGGTCAGCGGCGTTCTTGAGGCGCGTGGCTACGGCCTTAGCGCGTTCAGCGGCGGTAAATTTATGTCCTGGCATTTTCCTTCTCCTTCTGTCCAGCGTGATAGTTCTTCCAGAACAAAGTACCACGGCACGAACAGGAAAAATTCTCGGCAGTCTTTACGTCCTTGTCGAACAGTTCTCCAACCTTGACCATTGGCTGATTGCAGTGCGGACATATTGGCTGTGTTTCTGGAAGGCTCACTGTTTTCGTCCGCTAGTCATCGCGGCCATCGCTTGCTGCTCCATCTGATCCTGCGCCACGCGCTGCGCGAAGGCCATAGATTCCGCGTTGGCTTGCTCGTTCTTCAGTTTGCGCAACGCCTGCTCCAGCATGTTGATGGCGTAGTCCATGCCCGGAGTGCGCGCGAGGTCGATGGTCATCTTCATGCTCACAGGGTCGATGACCGTGAGCACTAGCGAGGCTCGCGGCCTGCTGTTCGGAGCGTCCATTACACCCACCCTCTCTTCGGCGGAAGGAAGCGCACCGCTTGCCGCGCAAGACGTTGCTCCCTGTCGGTCATCTCGCGGCGCCGCTTCAAGATATTCTGCTGGCGCGCCTGCGCCTTGATCTTGGAGCGCGTCCAGACGTGAACGGATTGACAAGTGCGGCAGAACAGCGTGTAGGATTTACCGTCTCGATTCTCCGAGAGCACGATGTCGCTGCGCTCGCAGGTACCCTCAAGAAAATTCCTGCACTTGGGAATTTCCATTACGCCGCCTTCGCAAAATACTCTTGCGGTAGAGATTTGCGAATAGGGATGCCATACTCGTCAATTTCGTTTACGTTGAAGATGCCGAAGTAATTAGGATTCGGCCCTAACTTCACAGTCGCCGTACCGGGCAATAAATAATCCCCGTAGAAGTATCCATCTAAGTGAGGATTCTCCACATGGTATGTATCGGCTTTGCGGAGCGAATTTGCTTGCAGCCAAGTTCCTGCCGGAAGGTTTTTGTCATAGGTGACGGCAGCACCCTCGAATCTTCGACAGACGTAAGAGGTATCGCCTTCAGATTCTACAAGGAAAACGTTAGGAAACAGTTTGCAGAACTGCGCGAATAGGTCGGGAGCCATCGCAATCAGGTCCGGCTCCTCACGACCGAATACACATTGCTGGTATGCATTTTCAAGCATGGCGAATGTCAGCGGATTGTTTGGTGCGACGGGGGTCGCGGGCAGTACCGCCTCAACGAGAACTTTGTGAGCAACGGCGATGACAACTCCAGCCGTAGCCAACTTCTTGAAAAAGTCTCGGCGTGAAAGACTCATGCCCTCTCCGAGAACGCTTGGCATCCGCACAGCAAGCACGGACCTTCAGGATGCGAGGTGGCTCCGTGTCCGCAGGCGCATTGCGTGTCGCGGTCTACACGCGTGCGCCCGCTCAACAAATGTTCCGGGTCAGGAAGAGAGTCCGGTGGCCGTTCACGCCGCGCTGAGGGATTCTTCGGCAATGGTCTGGTCCTCTAGCACTGGAAACATTCCGATGTGACGCTGGTATTGCTCCAGAACGTTTGGATAAGAGCGGCCGGCGCCGCACTTATAGCAGTTGAAGCAACTGAGAATCGGCTCGCTTGGAAAGAATGCCGGGGTGTCCTCTGCGCCACACTCGGTGCAAACGTACTTCTGAAATTTCATCTCCATCGTCGGGGAACCTCCAATCGGGAGGACGATACACCTTTTGGCCTTGCTACGCAAGCAGGTTCCGTGGTAGCGTGCGCTAATGAGCACGAGGTCTAGCATCTACTACTCTCACGAGGACAACATCCACATCTACCTTGGATATATGAACGGGATGGTCTGTTTCGACTTGCCCGGTTTCTTCTATTCACTGCCTGCCAAAACTTTTTTGGCTTACGTCAAGGCTGCGAAGGGAATAATGGATACAGCGGATTCTCTTAATGGGCTAGACGCAGTTGAGAATTACGTCAGAAACGAGAGTTAATTGATGGCTGGATTGCAGAGGAAAATCAGAATCAAGAAGTTCGTTGATCACTGGACTGTTCAGTGGCCGTTGCTCAACTTGCCAGATAAAGTCTTGGAAGCGCACTATTCGACGTTCGAGAATGCTGCGCACGCAGCGCTACACGGATTCCCTGAAGTATTCGGGACAAACGCATGGATGAAACGCTCAACGAACAGGTAGAGGAAGCGTTGCGCCGGCGCATGAGCGAGATCGGGCGCAAGGGCGGACGCGCCAAGAGCGAGCGCAAGAAGCGCGCCTCGCGCGAGACGCTCAAGAAGGCCAACGCGGTACGCTTGAAGCGCAGGGTGCCAGATGGTAACAATTGAAGAGCGCAACGCGCTGTACGCGGAAAGGCCGCGCAAGTTCACAGCGCAGGACGTGGGTTATGAACCTTCTCAGCCGTACGGAATCTTCCGTTGCAGCTCTTGCCTGAGTTTCTACGTGCGGCTGGTGGACTTGAAAGCTACCTGCGATATTTTCCGGTCGCCTGAAACAGACGAGAAAGGCGTGGACCCTGGGTATCGCTGCCGCTTCTGGACTACAGACGGCGAAACGTTCCCGATGCTGAAGGAAGAAAAAGAAAAGACCGTGGACCGTGGAGGACAAGAGTGAACACGCAATCAGGTGAAGCGCCGCTGTTGTTCGATCTGAAGTTTGCCCAACTCTGGACGGACCTTTACTTTCAGTATTACGGGCAGCGCAACGGTTGGATGGCGGGCTTCGTGCTGTTCGCGTTCAACGTGCAGTTTGGCGCGGGGCGCAACTCGATCACGCTGACTCTTTTCAACTTCAACGTGCTGGCCAGTTGGAACGCGCGGCGCGCGACCGTGCCGAATCCTGCGCAAAGCCAGATGCAGGCAAAAGGCCCGAAATTGGAGATCCGCTGCAACTGCGGAAACGTGGCCACCGCGGTAACACCGATCTGCGAAACGTGCGCCATGAAACTTCTTGCTCCTGCAAACTAGCGGGCGAAGCGGAGGAAGTGATGAAGATAGCGAAACTAATTGTGCTCATCCTAGTTCTTGTCACGCAGGTATTTTTACTCTGGCGAATTCACGCACGACACAAGATACTTGAGCAACTACAAAAGCCCGTACCATTGAGCAGCCTTACTGCACCCTCCGACAATTGGACTTTGGATTTCCCTCTAATTACTGGAGTTGGCTCGCTGCAATTCGCGGCTGGCGTAGAACCAGTTTGCGAGATTCTCAGCGGTCAAACCGAGTTGAGAATTCTCGGCAACCACACATGGAAAGACTGTGCGCGCGAGTTGCGCAAGGCATACCAGTCCACTGAGGAGCAGATTCTTAAAGAGCGCGCTGCACATCGGCAGGGATGTCTTGAACCGAATGCGAACGTAGAAACACAAGGTAGGATATGAACGCCGACGTAATCGAAGCGAACTTGGAAGGGGTGCTGCCCGCGTTCCTCTACGGCGCGACATTGCTGGAGATGGGCTTCAAGTTGACTAGCGAAGGCGAGTGGATTGTGCGGTCTGAATTGTATTGCTTGACGCCCCACGGAGTTTGGAAAGTTGAGTGAGTATCCTTCTCATCCAAGCGGATGCCCGCAGTATCCCCCTCGCTGACAAATCCATCCATTGCTGCGTGTGCAGCCCTCCTTACTGGGGTTTACGAGATTACGGAGTTGCTGGACAACTAGGACTGGAGAAAACGCCCGAGGAATACATCTCCGCGATGGTGGCAGTTTTCCGCGAAGTGAAGCGGGTGCTGCGGGACGACGCAACCTGCTGGATTAATATGGGCGACTTCCGCCCAAGCTAGGTATTCGTCGTTCATGAACGTTCCGCTCTCCGAGCAACACGGCGCTGATGAGCGTTGCCGGAGAATTTATTATGTTTAATTATCGGATCGAGCGTGGCGGGAGCATGTTCAAACGAAGCAGGCCAGCCAACAATACCGGATTGAGGTTCGGCTACTTTGCGGTAGCCTTTGAGCCAACTTAGAATCCTGAGAATGATTTTCTTCATCGTCTTTTCTTCTTCGGCGCAGCCGAGGGCGCCGGTTTCTGTTCCTTATTTAACACCTGGCGCTTGAACGAGCATAACCCGCATTGGCAATCCACGTCGTGCGAGTCAGACGCCATTCCGCTTAGAGGTCGTTGGCTTTTAATAGAAACGGGAGTTTGTTTGTCATCCACGACGTCAGGAGTGAAATCCGGGAGCGGATCGGTTCCCTTGTAGGCTCCGGCGGAGGCAACAGGGACAGGAGCAATTCGTCGAGACGGACCAGCGCCCCGTCCAGCCACAGGAACGTCTGGTACCCCAGCGCCGTCTTGATGGTCACGATTCTCATGCCCAATTCCTTCAACCTTAATAAACTCTCGTGGATGCTCTATGTGGATCGGAGGAACAGCAACATATACCGTCCTGCCGCTCGCTACATCGTCTAATTCTCGCCGCATCCACTCCGCTAACTTCAACCCCACTTTGTCCGCAGATTTTTGCCACCGGTCCAACTGTTCCGTGTCCAGCCTTAATTTGTATGTCCTCGGCGGCATCGTGGGTACGCTGCGTGGGTACAATCTCATGCCGTGGGTACAGTGTCAACCGGTTTGTGGGTACACGCCACACCACCCCAAAATCCTAAACTTCATCGTAAGCAGCTTAGGAAGAAAATACTACCCGCAGAAATAAAGGGCCGCGTATTCGCAGCCAGAGAGACGGACTCGCGTTGTCGACGCAGGCTCGAAAAAAGATGATGGGGTGCCCTTGCGATTGTGTTGGCCTGATTGCTTGCCGATCGCGCGCCAGTGTTTACGCTGGGATGATGCAGTCTTGCCAAGAGGCTAGATGTCCGCCGACGCAGTGCAAGGCACGCTTGTACAGCGGTCGCAGCGCTTCGATCGCGTCGCAACCTTGGCGATAGCTCTCGAATGGCCCAGCGACGACGCCAGAGAGCGTGTCTCCGTCTGCTTGAACTACGAAGTATTCTTTGACGCGCGCGGGCCCGAACCCGCGTTTTATCATGTATTCCATAGGTATTTGCCTCGGTTAACGTAAGAGTTGATTACGTTAATTAGACGCGCTAGAAACAAAAGGAGTTGCGCGATAGTGTACATTTCCTCACGTTTTCGCCACTACTAATTGCGGTACTACTCGACGTATGTTTGGCCCACGCGCTCCTCTTTCGCTCGCTTGCGCTCCGCTCGAATGCGCACCCATTCACGCCTCGCTTCCTCGCCTGGCACGCGCCCGCTCGCTCGAATGGACCGATGGCCGGCACGAGCTCCGCTGATATGCCAAAGTCTAGAAGCAAATTTGCGCGTCCAATTTTTTTTACGCACGCCCGGATTTTTCCGCTTTTGCGTGCAGCGTTGTATAGAGGATGCCTTTTCGATGTTCACAGGAGCACATTGGAACGCGAAAGACAGGGGACTGGCAAGGGAAAAGATTTACAGGGCGTGTTTTACAGCAAAGTGTCTGAATGCTCGATAGGTCATTTTGAGTAGTTTTGCTGCTTTTGTTCGATTACCTTCTGTTTTCTCTAACGCTTCAATGAGTAACACTTTCTCTGTTGCACAGATACGCTCTTTGAAACTCTTGGTTGTCATATCTACTTCTTTGTGTTGCGGACGGCCTAAGAGTGTCCAGATGTCCCGGTCTATAACGTTTTTGTTGTATCTTGGCTGAAGCCACGCGATCAGCAACGCCTCTAATTGCGCGGCTTGTTTATCGGTCGCACATTGATAGACGTGTAGGCGACCGCACTCCTGAATGGCTCTTGCCGCGTTCTCATGTTCTTTACGTGAGAACCGCGTTAGTGGATTTTTCCCTTTCCCTACGTACAACGCGGCCGCACCAGAAAAGAAAACGTACACACCTAGAACGGTCAATCCTCTCAATAGGTTGCCGGTTATTTCCACTGGCCTGTCTGTTATGGAAAGCTCTCTGATTCGCGCCTCTACTTGCATCTTCATTGACGTATAATGTCACACTTGACGTAAATTGGCCAAAAAAAGTGACTTTAATCGTCAAATGACGGTATCCTGCGCTGTCTCATATTGAGCAAGTCTCATGTGCTCAACGCGGAGTGCTTTGGAATCTCTCTTGCTCTATTCTTGCTTGTGGAGCGCAGAGAAACTGCAGGCGGACAAAAACTCCAATGTTTCTCGGGGTAATACGCTCCACTAAACTTAACAGGAGAGTGTCATGGCTAAATCAGTTGTCACAATCGAGCAAATCATGGCCGCTGTAGAACAGGACGATAACTTGGGCATTTGTTTGGCGTGCGGAGAAGAGCAAGGCGGATGTGAGCCGGATGCGCGCGGCTATGAATGCGAGTCTTGCGGCCAGCGCAAAGTGTACGGCGCCGAAGAACTGTTAATGATGTTTGCCTAGTCTCTCACAGGGAGCATTCGCGGGAGTGCTTCCGATGAGGTACTCGACAATGCAGACCGTTGAGAACATCATGCGCACGCACAAGATAAAAGAAGTTATCGCGGAGTGCCAGTTTGAACTCGCGTCTAACTTCGACGCGCCTGCTATCCGCATCATTGCCTATCACGCGTCGCGCCTAGCAATGACCTATGACGAGTTTGCTCGCTTGCTGGAGGTGGAATCGTGAGTACTACATCCGGTCTCTTTCCAGAAGAACAGCCAAGTTTAGGCTTTCCTGTTCCTCTCTCAGAACGCTACCGACCTAAGACTATCGACGCGTTCATTGGCCTAGAGAAGCAACGCAAGGTACTCTCTGCATTCGCTCGCCGGCCGGTATCGTGCGCTTGGCTTTTTATCGGGCCTAGTGGCGTTGGCAAGTCCACTATGGCGCTGGCACTCGCGGATGAACTGCAAGCGGACTTGCACAAGATCCCTTCCCAAAAATGCACTGTGCAAGCCGTGGAAGATGTCGTTCGTATGTGCTGGTACTGCCCGCGGACGCCTAACGGTTTCCATGTCGTCCTAGCCGATGAGGCCGATCAGATGTCGCCTGCAGCACAGCTTGCCTTGCTGTCTAAACTCGACTCGACAGACCCGGCGCCTAATACTATCTGGATTTTTACAGCGAACGATGCGGAGAGACTGGAAAAACGTTTCTTGTCTCGCTGTCGGGTGTTGGAGTTTTCCAGTTATGGGATGCGTAGCGAGCTCGCTTCATTCCTAGCGCAAGTGTGGAAGTCTGAGACTGGCACGGATGGCACGATTGACTTTGAACGCGTGAGCAAAAATTCCTGCAACAATGTCCGCGATGCACTCCAAACGCTAGAAGTAGAATTGCTGGCCGTATGAGTCGCATCCAAATCAGCGGGAAAATTGTGAAGTGTCCTTGCGTAGTCTTGAGGCTCACGACACACAAGCGGTATGAATGCTTACTCCGCGGAGACCAATTCCACGTTACTCGTAAACGTACAAAAGTTTAGCGCAGGCCGCCGCGCAGAAGTGCGGCCAAAGTCCGGTCAGGACTCTAAACACGAAGGCAGTATGCAAAGAGCATCGGTAAAATCACGAGAGGAATTTGTAGGGTTGATTGTTGGGCACGCTTCAGGTCCAAGCGGTATAGGCTCTCAAGATGAACGTGCACGGATTAGTGCCGCACAAAGATTATTGAGGTATGGCGCGACTCTGGGACGCATCGCAGAACGCCAGTGCAACGGGTACCAGACTTGGGATTACAAATGGGACGAGAAGGCAGCCGCACGCGATGAAGCCAAAGAGGAACGCATCCAAGCCGCTGTCACAAAACTGTGTGTCTCTATTGGAGTAACTCCTGTTTTCGGCGGAGACCCGCGAGGCAACACGCTCAAGATTGCCGTGCCAGACGGCTATACCAACGACTGGGGACGCGAAGGTATCGGAGTCCCAACGTCATGAGTTACCGCGATTACGGCTTCGAGAAGCGATACATCCCGCAAGAGGCGCGTGTGAGGCGCCTCTTGGCTCGCTTGGGAGTCCTTGCGCTAGTCACTATCCTGACATTTATTTTCTACGCTTGGCTTTTCCAAGCGGATTGGTTGCGGCCATGATTACCACCGTGCGCATAGCGCCTGTGGAGAGATGGTGCGAGGCTTCGGCTCCTCTTAGTCATCGCCACAACATGACGGGAATTATCGGCGTACCAGTGTCTATCTTCGTCACTGATACGCGCTTTGACCGCGTAGAGCCTGCCGGAGATGCGTTGTGCGGCGGGCGCTGGTGGCTGCTCGAAGAATCTAGCCGCATGGCCCTGCAAGAACTCATCGGCGGATGCGTGGTGGGCGACATGATTTGCGAGCACATGCTGGCGATGGACTGATGGCCAACAAGACCAGAGCTCTGCAACGTAGTAAAGCATACTTGGAGCGCAACGGCTGGCAAGTGGCCATCGTCGAGCGTTGGATACCTCCGCGCGGGGCTATGAAGTTTGGCGTGCGCAAGGATGTGTGGGGCTTCGGGGACCTGCTTGCCTGCCGCAAACCTGAGAACAGTCCGTTTGGCGAGATCGCCTTGATACAGACTTTCCCAATGGCGCGGTGGAAAGACCATGCAAACAAATTAGCGGCACTTCCTGAGTTGCTTCGATGGAAAGAATCTGACGGCTTGGTTTTTATGCATGGGTGGGCACTCAAGCCGAAGGATGGCGTACGAGGGGCCAAGAAGGTCTGGACGTTGCGCGAAGAAAGTTTGTAATAGTTGTTGACACGTTTTACCACATTATGCCACTATGTGCCACATGAGTACCACGTCAGTGAGAATCGCCAATGAGCAGTACAAAGACTTGAAAGAAATATCAACGAAGCGAGGGCTGAAGATTGCTCAGGTAATCCGCCGCGCCCTTGCTCGCTACATAAATGAAGCAAGGAAAGGATAAAATTATGGCAACGTGGATTGAAGATAAAAATGGAAATCGCTGTTCGGTGGAACGATGGGGTTCGCACGAGTCCGCACAAAAAGTGCTGGCTAGTCTTGTAGGCTGCTCCGACTGCTCCGACTGCTCCGGCTGCTCCCGCTGCTCCGGCTGCTCCGACTGCTCCCGCTGCTCCGACTGCTCCCGCTGCTCCGACTGCTCCGGCTGCTCCCGCTGCTCC
>WNFF01000111.1_pt1 | contig 55547 bp, 52 predicted proteins | sample 5400441 | NCBI WGS metagenome assembly WNFF01 (sample SAMN13153345, study PRJNA577476) | soil metagenome | isolation source: 120 cm saprolite under Douglas fir tree site 2 hole 3 replicate 1 | place: USA:California | collected 2015-04-18 | reverse complement strand
CGCGTAGGGGCCGCAAGTAGCGGATGCTGCCCAGTACGTGGTCCCGTATGACGGTGGCGACCTGTTCCTCGTCCCGGTGTTTGAGGGCATTCAGCAGGTGGGCGTGCTGCTCCACCGATTCCGCGTGGGGCCGGCCGGCTTGCGGCCCGCGCGGGAACGACCGCCACAGCAACCGCATGAGCAGGAGCAGCATCGGCGAGCGGGCGCACTCGTAGATGCGGAAATGAAAGCGCCGGTTCAACTCCGCGAGCCAGTGGTCATCAGGGTCACACGCCGCGACCTGCTGGTAGAGGTCTTCGATCTCGGCCATGTCGTCGTCGGTCATTTTGGACACGGCCAGACTGCCAGCGAGCGACTCCAGGGCGGCCAGGATCCGGTAGTTCTCTTCAAGCTCCTCCGACTCGGCCCGCGCCACCGAGGCACCGCGATGCACATCGGTGACCACGAGGCCTTCCGATTCGAGACGGCGCAGTGCTTCCCGCACCGGCGTGTAACTCACGTCGAACTGCTCCGCCAGCTGGCGCTGGCGAAGCGGGGTGCCCGGCGAGAGCTGGCCGTCGGTGATGAGTTCTCTGAGCGCGTCGGTGACCATGTCGCTCTTGCTGACGTAGTTACGTGTGGTCCGCGGCGCCGGCCGCTCCTCACCCCCGCCGTCCACGTGGTCGCCGGATCCGCCCGGCAGGTACGGAGCTGGGCTGGCGTGGTCTCTTGCCTCACTCATGACCACATAACCCGGGGGTGCCGCCTCCGGCCTCGGGCAAGGGCGATGGCTCGGCGGTGTCCGCTGACTCGCGCTTGGGCGGCGTCGGCCAGCCGGGTCCAGCTGTCTGGGTGTCGTCGGCGCCAGCGTCCGCCGAGCGGCCGAGGAAGACCTCGCGGATGTCTGGCCGGGCCAGGATCGAACTCGCCGCGCCCGCGATCTCGATCCGCCCCGCGACCAGGATGTACGCCCAGTCGGACACCCCGAGCGCCTCGAACGCCTTCTGCTCGACCAGGAGCACGGCAGTGCCCGCGTCCGCGAGACTGCGCACTTGGTCCCGCAGGACTGAGCGGGACAGTTCCGGCGACAAGTTGGAGGTCGGCTCGTCGAGTACGAGCACGGACGGTTCGAGCATCAGCACCCGTGCCACCGCGAGCATCTTGCGTTCGCCCCCGCTGAGCTTGCTCGCGGTCCGGGACCGCATGTCCGCCAGCGCCGGGAACGTCGACATCACCTTGTCGATCCGGGCGGCGAGCTGGGGCTTGGCGAGCAGGTAGCCACCCATCTCCAGGTTCTCGATCACGGTGAGGGTGTCGAACACGTCCTTGGTCTGGGGGACGAAACCCAGGCCCATCCGGGCGCGCAAGTGGCCGCGGAGGTTCGTTATGTCGCGATCACCAAAAGTGACCGTCCCGGTCATGACCGGGAGCCTACCGGTCACCGCCTTGAGCAAGGTGGACTTGCCAGCGCCGTTGGGCCCGATGACCGAGACCACTTCCCCAGGCCCGACGCTTATGCTCACGCCCGACACGATCGGCGCGCTCCCGTAACCGGCCGCAACGTCATCGAGGCGAAGGGCCGCGGGCGGCCGCTCCGGCGGGCCCGCCAGTCCCAGGCGGCCGGCTGGGTCATCCGCCGGCGTGTTGCCCGGCGGCCCGGCCGCCCGTGGGCTATCCGATGAGGTAGGCATCGAGCACCTCTCGGTCGGCGCGGACATCGGCCATGGTTCCCTGCGCGATCACGCGCCCCTGGGCCATGACGATGACGGGGTCGCACAGCCGTTCCACCACCGCGAGTTCATGCTCGATCATGAACATGGTGAGCCCCTCGTCGCGCAGGTCGAGCAGGTGCTGCTCGATCCGCCGGGCCAGGGATGGGTTCACGCCAGCCATCGGCTCATCGAGCAGCAGCAGCGCCGGGTCGGCCATCAGCCCGCGCATCAGCTCAAGCAGGCGTTTCTGGCCCCCGCTGAGGTTGCCGGCGTACTCGTCTTCCTTCGCGGACATGTCGAAGCGCGTCAGGAGTTCCCTGGCCCGCTCAACCATCGCCCGCTCCTGCGGCCGCCAGTACCGTTTGCCGAGCGCCGCCTGCCACAATGCCTCACCACGCTGAGCGGGCACGGCGACGAGCAGGTTCTCGAGCACGGTGAGCCCGGTGAATTCGCTGGAGAGCTGGAACGTGCGGATGATGCCGCGCCGGGCCAGCTTGTAGGACGGGAGCCTGGTGATGTCCTGCTCCCGGTAGGAGATCTCTCCCGAACTCGGTTTGATCGCGCCGGCGATCACGTTGAGCACCGTCGACTTCCCGGCACCGTTCGGCCCGATCAGGCCGGTGATCCGGCCGTGCGGGACCTCGAAGGACGCGCCGTTGACCGCCCGGACCCCGCCGAACTGGCGATGCAGGTCCCGGACCGTCAGAAGTGGGCGGGCAAGCTCGCTCATGTCCTGTCTCCCGCTCGCCTCCGGGGCGCCTTCAGGCGCCTCCTTCCCTCGTCGCTCGTTCCTCGCTCCTCAGTCCAGTCGGCGCCGCGCCCCTCCGGCTCGCTCATTGGCCGGCCCGTGCGGACAGCGGCGCGCGCCGTCCCCCGCCGTCCGCCCCGCCCGGGCCAGCCCGGGGGAAGCGCCGCCGCCGCTCGGGGATCACCCCCCGCGGCCAGAACCAAAGGAAGGCGAGCGCGAGCACCCCCACGATGATCCATTGCAGGGCGTCGATGAGCCCTGGCGGGCCGAACTGGGGGACGAAGCGGGTGGCCTCGAGGAAGGCGACAGGCACCAGCAGCGCCCCGACCATGGCACCCAGGTTGTTGCCGGAGCCACCGACGATGACGGCGGTGAAGTACACGAACGTCTCGGGGTACAGCCAGGAACCCGGGGACCAGGCGGAGATGAACTCGACCAGGATGGCGCCGCTGACGCCGGCGATCGCCCCGCCCAGCACGAACGCCAGCATGCGCAGTCCGGTGACGTTCTTGCCCAGAGCCGCCGCCGCCTGCTCGTTGTCGCGGACCGCGCGCAGCGTGCGGCCGAGGGGTGAGCTCGTCACGATGTGCACGAGCCAATAGACGCACAGGCAGATCGCGGCCGTGATGCCCACGAAAAGCCACTGGTAGCCGATGGGCGTGAGATTGACCATCGTGGCGAGCGGCTTGGGCACGAGGTCGAGCCCGTTCGGCCCGTTCACCAGCCCGGACTGGTTGGTTGCGATGCTGGTCGCGATCAGCGAGACCACCAGCATGACCATGGCCTCGTAGTCACTGCGCAGCCGCCGGACGGCGAGGCTACCCACGAACGCCGCCAGCAGGCCGCCGACCACTCCGGCCGCCAGGATGGGCAGTGGGAAGGGCCAGTGGGCGCCGCCGACGTACTGCTGGAACCCGCCTTTGGTGGCGGGCCCGAGGGTGAGCACGGCAGCGGTGTAGGCGCCGGCCGCCTGGAAGACGATAAACGCGAAGTTGACCAGCCCGGCCACGCCGAACTGGAGGTTCAGTCCCCAGCACGCAATCACGTCGACACCGAGGTAGATCAGCACGGTGGAGATGTAGAACTGCCAGGCGACGCTCACAGTGTTTCCCGCTCGCTTCGGGGCGCTTTGAGGCGCCGCCTTCCCTCGTCGCTCGTACCTCGCTCCTCAGTCCAGGCGGCGCCGCGCCCCTCCGGCTCGCTCACGCTCTGTCCTCGCTCACGCTGCGACCTCCTTGCGGGTGGCGACCTCCGACAGGATCCCCTGGGGCCGTGCGAGCAGCACCATCACCAGGATCACGAAGGCGACGACGTTCTTGTAGTCGGGGCTGATCACGGCGGCCGCGAGCTCGCTGACGATCCCGATGACCAGGGCGCCCAGCATGGCCCCGTACGGCTGGCCGATCCCGCCGAGAACGGCCACAGCGATGATCGGGATCAGGAACTGTGCGCCGGTCGTGTCGGTGAACGCAGTCAGGTTCATCACCAGGATGACGCCGGCCAGGCCGCACAGAGCGCCCGAGATTGCCCACGCGAGGTCGATGACCCGTTCGGTGGCGATCCCGCAGTTTCGGGCCAGGTCAGGATCGGTGGCGGTGGCCCGCATCGCCTTACCGAGCTTGGTGTAGCGCAGGAGCAGGTGGATGAGGAGCATGGCCACGACGGCGACGCCGATGATGGCCAGCTGGACGGTGGTGAACACCATCCCGGCGATGTGGACCGACGCAGGCCGGGGCATGCTCAGGCTGAAGAAGTTCGCGCCGAAGATGGCCAGCATGCTGTTCTGCACGATAAGGCTGACCGCGATGGTCACGATGATCATGCCGAACAGGCGTGTCCCGTGGCGGACGAACGGCGTGTACAGGGCGCGGTTCAGCAGTACCGAGAACACCGCCCCAAACGCCCCGCCCGCCACCAGCGCCAGCCACACGCTGATACCGGCGCTGGTGACCAGGTAGGCGACGAACGCGGCGGCGGTCATGATTTCGCCGTAAGCGAGGTTGAGGATGTTGGTGACGCCGAACTGGAGGGTGAACCCGACACCGGCCACGGCCAGGATGGACGCGGTGACGAGGCCGAATCCGATCGCGGGCAACAGAGTGCTCACGGCCGCCTCCGCGGCGTCCCATGAGTGCCGCGGCCGGCCCCACAGGTTGTGGTCACCGGCTGATCGCCGCGATCTGTGCCGCCGACACCGAGTCGACCAGCACGAGGTTGCCTGTCACGGACTTCGCGGCCTCGAACGCCCCGGTGGAGTTGTGCCACCGGTCGAACACGATAGGCCCGCCCGCGCCGACGTACTGGATCTGCTGGCCGGCCTGCAGCGCGGCCTTTCCGGCGGCGAAGGTGTCCACCACTGTCTTGCCGGCACCTGGCTCGGTGACCTTCATGGTATAGCTGTTGAAAACCGCCGGACTGGTGCTCTTGGCCGCGATCATCGCCAGCGCCATCACGTTGACCCCGTCGTAGTAGGTCATCGAGTACGGGTCGCTGCTCCACTGGCTGGGCTTGGGCACCTGTGACCCCGACGCCAGCAGGGATCGGTTGTAGGCCTGCCAAGCCGGGCCGCTCGGCGGCGCGTACGGCTGCATGCCCTCGAAGTACTTGGCCATCGCCGACGCGCCGATCGCCCCGGTGACGGCCTTGAGCCACGGTGCCTGCAGGGTGACCTCGGTTCCGATCACTGGGATCAGCCCGTGCAACTGCTGCAGCTCAGACAGGAACGTGGCTCCTGTCTGCGGATCGACCTCGGTGAAGATGACCTGCGGATGCGCCGCGAGCATGTTCTCGATCTCCGTGCGATACGAACTCTGGTCGAGCGCGAAGGGCTTGTTGTAGACGATGGTCCCGCCGAGCCGGGTGAAGGCGCGGGCCAGCGTCGGCACGTCCGACTGAGCGCCCGCGTCGTTGCCGAACACCGCGGCCGCCCGGGTATACCCCGCCTTGTGCGCCCAGAGCGCCAGCGCGTAGCCCTTGACGTCGTCGGCGGGGGTGATCCGCCAGAAGTAGGCATCGGTGGTGTGGTCAAAGGCCGCCTGGCCGGTGTCGACGAACATCGGCACGTGGCCCTGGTTCAGCAGCGGAGCGGTGGCCAGCGCCTCGTCGGAGCTGGGCCCGAGCACGCCGATCAGTGACGTCTCCGTCGCCATCATCTTCTGCGCGGCCGGCACGGCGTCGGCCGGGTCGCCGCGGGTGTCCTCCTGCACGCAGTTCAGCTTGTGACCGAGCACTCCGCCGCTGGAGTTGATCAGCCGGACGGCGGGAACACAGCCACCGGCCATTTCCGGCCCGAATGAGGCATCCGGTCCGCTGAACGGGTTGAACTCCCCCACCACCAGCGTCGACGATCCAGAGCCACCGCCACCGCTCGATGAGCCGCACGCGCCGACGGCGAGCAGCGCTAGCGCTGCTCCCAGTGCTATCACGGCGATTCTCATTACGCACCTCCGGTTAAAGATGAGCCGCCGCACTGCAGCACAGGTCAGGATTCGTAACCGTCCCGGCAGGGCAGCAAGGCCACAGCCTCGATTTCCACCAGAGCGTCTGGGTGGGCGAGCGCGCTGACCTCCACCAGCGTGCTCGCCGGCCGGGCGTCGCCGAAGTAGCGGCGGCGCACCGTGTTGATGAGCTCGCGATCGGCCATATCGCGCACATACACCCCGACCCGCACGACGTCGTCAAAGGTGGCACCGGTGGCCTTCAGAACGGCGCCTACGTTGTCGAGCACCTGCTCCGACTGCGCGATCACGTTGCCGGCGCCGACGAGTTCACCATCGGCGCCGACGGGCAGCATTCCGGAGATGTACAGGAACCCTGCCGCCTCAACCGCGTCGGTGTAATGGCTAATCGGCTCGGCTAGCTGCCCGGCCAGCCGGATCCGTCTCATGAGGTGCCCACCGACGGGTCGAGGACGCGGATAAGCAGCGGGCTCGGGTGGAACCCGTTGCACGGGTTGAGGTCCTGCGGGCAGGCCGAGACAGCCACGATCGCGTCCAGCAGCGTCCGCAGCACGAGCTTGTCTCCCGGCCGGCCGGTCGGGATCTCGTTGCCGAAGGTCCGGTCCGGATGTATGGGCGCGTTCTGGAAGAAGTTGAAGGGGTCCGGGATCTGCCACTCCGCGATCCCCCACGGCTCCAGTGCCTCGCCAAAGTTCGTCCGGCAGCTCCGGTGGCCTTCGACCGCGTAGTCGAGGCGATAGCGCCGGTCGTCGCACATCGAGGTGATGATGTCGTTGCGCCCCACGTCATCATGGATGATCTCGAACATCGGGTTCCGCCAGTTGCTCTCCAAGCGATCCCCGGCCTGCACGGTCAGCCTCAGCACCGCGGAGCGGGTATGGGTGGTCGATAGCCACTCGGTCCGGTTGCGTTCCGCGAAGGCGACGAAGTCGGCGACCTGCTGGCCCTCAACGTCGACGATCTCGACCAGCTGGCCGCTCTTCGCGACGAAAGCGGTGCCGTGGCCACCAGGGACCAGGATCTCCCACGGACCCGAGTCAGGCGGTGAGCTGCCCACCGCCTCATCCTTCGCGCTGACCCCTTCATTCATGGGACAAGATTGTGCGTTATATATAATCGTGTCGGCAAGTGGTTCTCGCGGATTTCCTGGCCGGCGCCAGGCGGTGTGCCCCGTGGGGTCGCGGCGGGACGCCATCGCCGCCGTCTGCGGGCGTCCCGGAGCGCTTGCCGCACTCGTAGCGGGGGCCTAAGCCTGAGCAGCGCCCCGGAAGCGCTTGCCGCACTCGTAGCGGGGGCCTAAGCCTGAGCAGCGCCCCGGAAGCGCTTGCCGCACTCGTAGCGGGGGCCGAAGCCTGAGCAGCTACCCTCGCTGCGCTCCTTCGGCCGGTCCCACTGTGGGCGACGGCTGCGGCCCGGCCCGGTGAGATGGCTCAACGGCGCTGTGGGATATGAGCATCGCATTTTCAGACAGGACCGAGAGCCAGTAGTTCATCCGTTCGGCATTAGTGGTATCCCGCCAGTGCGGAAAGAGCCAGGCGGCGTCGGCGAGGGGCAGCCGGCCTTCGACCTGGTGGACCTCGACCGTGAAGGATACTCCCTGTGGCGGGCATGCCTCGATAGCCGTTGACACGATGGAGGCCAGGCCGCCGGGCCCATACATCATGCTCAGTGATCGGCGGCCTTGGTAGCTAAAGGGAATTGGCAGCCGCGTCAGGAAACTGAAGTGATCCGGGAGACCTGGGGTGAGGGGATGTCCATCGTGCAGGTGAAAATGTATGTGCTTGCCGAGCCGGCCAAGCGAACGTGTGAGGTCGAGCACATCCGGCAGCGCGCTTTCCACCGCGTCCTGAACGTCCGCTACCAGGTCGGGCAATCGGTCATCCGCCGGGCTTAGGTGCCCGAGGCTCAGGCCAGGATGGCGGCGTGCGAACCTGGAGGACGCCTGTCTTATGCCAATGTGGCCGACGTCGATGCAGCAACTGACTCGCTCGGCGGCCTGGAGTCGCTCCGCCACATCGACGAACCAGCCTGGATCCAGGCCGGCGGCGTACTCGAGAAAGACGATGGGCCCATCCGGGCGCTCGCGAAGGCGTGTGTTCAGTTCGCCCATCGCGGCGACCAGGCGGTCTGCCTGTGCCCCCATCTCATAGTTGTCGTGGACGACCAAGCCGGCGACCCGGCCTGCGAAGCGGTGGGCGAATTCTCCCACCACCGCGCGGCCACGCTCGTGCAGCACATTGATGCCGCGGCTCAGGTGGACCACGGGCAAGCGCCCATGGGAGGGCGCGAATTGCAGGACGTACTCAAGCTGGTCCGGCGTATCGGCGTATACCTCGGTGGCCACGCCCATCTGGGCGAAACGGAGCCCAGCGAGCTTGAGCAACGTATCGTCCCCCGCGACGCGCTGCTGGAATAGGGCGTGGACGGGCCCAACCACGTCCTGCTCCGTGCTAGTTCCCGCCGGGCTGGTTCCCGCCGTGCTGGTTCCACCGAGGCCACGGCGGGCACTGTCCATGACACTCACTCCATCGCACCGTAGATCATCGTGTCCTCGCACCCTTGGTCAGATGCAGCCCCCGAACGACACTAGGCCGCCCGTGGCAGGGGTTCCAGGGCCGCGGGAGGGCCATCTACCGTGCGCGGCATTGTCCGCCTTAGCTGCTTGAGCTGTGCGCGGGCGCTGTCACGCCGCATGCGGACATAGTGGACAATGCCTTCCATCTTCTTTCTCCCCTGCCGCAGTTCGTGCTGCCGGCAGCCGCTCCGGTAGATCTCGTCGTTGCTGAACTGCCGACCGGTGAACGGGTGTCCATGAGATGTGTCGGATTCTAGATAGGCCGCCTGCCGGACGCGGTCCCACAGGCCGCCGTCAGACTGTCCCCCGATCTGCGCGGCAATGGCCCTTGGATTGAACTCGGTATCGAGCATGTATTCTATATAATCCAGGTAGTACTGACGGTAGTCGCGGTTACGAAGCAGGTTCTGCACGAGTGGGATGTGTGAGGTGCCGTGGTTCTTCCAGTAACGCCTCGTGTTGCTCGACCAATCGAGGATATCGGCGTACTGCCATCGTGTGCCAAAATAATCGATTCCCAGGCAGTTGTCGTAGTCCCAGGGGATGAAGTGGAAATACGGCGAGCTGACGAAATCCTTCGCCGCTCCCTTGCGCCCGGAGTTGTAGAGATAGTAATTTGACGGAGTCGCGTAGTAGTTGTCCCAGCTCCCGAGCAACATGTTGACGGCCGCCCATCTGAGAAAAGCATTGGCGTTCATGATGCCGTCCACCGACTCGCGGAAGGCGTCCGTGTCGAATCGCTCGTCGTTACCTGGCAGCCCGACGCCGTTGATCGTCCTGATGAAACAGGCGAGGTCGTCGTAGGTGTTGGCCTCGGGGTTGTTCTTGTTGGTCTTGAGACGGTAGGTGCGCTCCGCGGATCCTGGGATGAAATACTGGCGGCCGGTATCGTCGCCGTCTGGCCCGGTCCGGTGGGCGAGAGTCGCGCACCCGATGTCGCGGCAGCCGGTCTTGTACAGGTTACCCCGGTGGTTCTGGCCGAAGTGACCTTTCAGGAATATCTTGTCGACCTGCTCGATGACGGAGAAGAGGCCTCTGTAGGTCGCATCGAACGCCAGCTTCGCATAGGTGTGCCGCGGTGCCGGGATGTCGGCTTTGCCGAACAGGCGCCAAGCTAGTGCTTCGCGCATTTGAGAAGGATCGTTGTACATCGCCTTGAGATTGATGCGAGTCATTCCGGCCAGCCGGTTGTCGCGTTCTGCGGCATCGAGGACAATCCTCCAGGACCGTTTTGGTGCGCGCAGTGTGCGGTTTCCGCTGTTAATCAGCGAGAAGGCTGGCGTGCTGAACAGCGTGCCCTCGGCGCCCGGGGGTGGAATGTGCCGGTCGTCGGCCGGTTCGGTTTTCCACACCTCGAGCCTGGCGCCGTGGCCGGCCTTCACCGGCTTTGTCAGCACACCGCGCCCGGGGCTAAATCCAGTGACATAGAACATATACATATCCGCGTCGAAGAACTCTGGCTTCCCGAGCGACGCCCTGATGTAATCCTCGATCGCCCGCGCGGCGGCGGTCGGCTGCCCGGCCTCGTCGAGCAGTCGCAGTTTCGCGGGTGGAGCTGGTGGGACGTGCGCCAGGAGCAGGTCGAAGAGCGCCAGGTACTCCGCCCTGGTGCGCAGCGACGCGTCATCACGGCCTGCTATTTCGTTGGCCACATTGGCCAGGACTCTGCTGTGCCCAGCGGGCAACTCAGGCACCACAACCGCCCGGCCCTCGAACATCTGGCAGAACCGGTCCCTGCCGACCGCCGTGTCCATGCTTCCCCCATGCCTGCGCTTCGCCTGTCCGCTGGGCGCTCGGCGTTCAGCGGTGCCTCCAGCAAGCGGCGCTCGCCCGGGCACCTGCGACGTGAGACACCCGGGTAGTTGCGTCCCTGACGTTAGGAGCAGGCGGCCAGACGGTTGATACATGGGAGACCTGCGCGACCGGATGAGCCCCCAGGTCGGACACCGAGCGATGGGTTTGAAGCGGTACCGGCGTCCCGGCCGGGCGCCCGGCTGCCTATGAGCTACCGCCACGCGCTGGCTTCGGTGCGGGCCCAGCGTCGGACGAGGCATGCCGGGGTCCCGTCCCGGGAGCCCCCGGTGCGCCCGGAGTCGCTTCTCCCCCGGTCTCCGCCTCCACCGATGGCTCTGGTGCTTCTCCTCGCGTCCCCTCGGTCCAATGCTTGACCCATGGATTTGAGATCATCCCTTTGAAGGGGCCCTCGCGTGCCTTGAGCTGCGCCGCGCCCGCGTCGAAGACCGGAGCGATCCCGGCTGGCCGGGCTGATGGTGTCATAGCTTCTGTCTCTGCTTGCGGGGTGACCGGGGGCCTGGGTCGCTGCCTCGCTTGACCAGCGTCCTTTCTCGTTTCGGCCATTGCGCATTCACCGTTTCCTAGAGATTCAAGATGGCGTACCGGCCCTCGACGCCCACATCACTCGATGTAAGATTTGTGATCGTTACGTGGTAGGTAACGCTCGTATCAGTCGCCCGCTCGATAGCGACATCCCACTCCACCTGCGGTTGCCCGGGCGCCGGAGTGGTGGGGACGACCGTCCAGACGACGTCCCAGTCCGGGTCCCAGCCGTATGTGAAGTAGTCGATACTGGCGTTGGGCGGCATTATGTCAGCAATCTGGACTCCAACTACCATAGTCCACCTTCCTCACATGGCAAGCACTGCATAACGTCCTTCTATGGTGACCGGAATGTCCGTCAGATTCGTGATCACGATGTGGTAGGTGAGGAAGTACGGCGACGCGCGCTCCACCTGCACCTTCCAGGCGATCTCGGGAACGCCGACATCGGGCGTGGTGGCCATCGGCGTCCACACCACGTCCCAGCACGCCGGCCAGCCCCACGTGAAGTAGTCGATCGTCGCGTTCGCAGGCATGGTGTCCGCCCACTGCACCCCGAACCACGGCCCGATCTGCTTCTGTGCGCCGTAGAACATCTCCTGCACGCCAGTCCGGGTGTCGGTCCAGAAGACCGACCAGCCGGTCGGGGCGCCGGCCAGGCCGAAGTAGTCGCCAATGAAGGTGGTCTGCGGATCGCCATGCGACCAGGGAGCGTCCACGGCCGGATCCCATGCCCGGTCCGTGACGGTCTGGCGATTCCCGAAGCTGGCGCCATCGTCGGTCGATACCACGAGATCCACGTCAATGAGCGCCGGCCCGCCCGGCCACTTTGGGCCCAACTCGTAAAAAGCGCACGCTACCGACCCGTCGGGCAGTGCCGCCAGCTGGGCGTGGAAATCGTGCTGGTCAGCACCTGAAGCCTCGAGCCCGGTCAACAGCGGCTGGCCGGAGGGTGCGCTCGCCCATGTCGCGCCCGCGTCGTTCGAGTAGGCGTAATAGATGCGGGACACACCCTCGCGGTAGTCGGCCCACGCGAGCACCAGCGTCGGCCCGCCACCCGCCGTGACTGCGGCGATCGTCAAAACGCGGAAACTACCTCCCGGCAGTTCGGGGAAGCCGTTGGGGGCGGCCAGCGGCGGGCTAGTGAGGGGCGTGATGCCGGCGACGGCAGCCACAGGCGCGGTAAAGGTGTCGCCGCCGTCGCTGGACTTCACGAACATGACGTCCGCACCAGCGACCCACACCACATACACGGTCCCGTCCAAGGCCACCGAGACCTGCGGCGCAAACGAGTTGTTCCCGAGCATCGACCCCGGGCCCTGGCCAGCCGTTCCAATCCACGATGCGCCATTGTCGGTGGTGCGGGCGAACGCGCATGTCCCCGCGGCCAGGTCATCCCAGACGACATAGACATGGCCGAAGTATGGACTGGCGGGATTATTGTCGCCCATCGCCCACTGTTTGTCGTCACCGGGGCTCTGGTGGATCAGATTCGGTGCACTCCACCCCAGGCCGCCATCGGTCGACTGGTAGATCGCAATGCCGATCAGGTTGTTCGAGCCCGGTGCGAACGCCAGGCCAGCAAGATACACGTTGCCGGCGCCATCCCATGCCAGCGTAGGATCGGAGATGCCACCCCAGCCAGGCAGTAAGCCGAGCGCGGATGCCTCCGTCCACGATGTCCCGCCGTCGAAGGAAGCATAGGCGGCGAGCGAGAAATCGTACGTGTAGATATCCGTGAATCGCTTTGATGACCCAACGATATTTGACGGGTCAGCTGGGTTCACCGCAATCGCTGATTCGCTACGCGCGTTCGCGGTGCTGGCGTCAAATGTCACCTGCGTATTGCAGTACACGCCGAATCCCTTCCCGCAGATCTAAATCATCACGCTGGCCCAGATCCAGTGACGGGATGTCCATGCATCCGTCGCCACTCGCGCCGGGCCAGAACTGAAGCCAAAACCGACGCTATGAGCGATACGAGCAAGATCAACCATTCGAGCTGGCCGCTGCCATGGTCGGGGTCGGCATGGAACAGGATCTCAATCCAACGCGGCCAGACGAGAGTCACCACGAACAGAACAGCACACGCACTGGACGTGGCAGCTTCGAACCAGAATCGCGGAGTGAAATTTCGCCCCACAGTCACCCCCTCATCAAGCAAGGGAACCGGTGTCGTAACCGTCCCTGGATGCTGGCCATGCAGCAAGAACAACAAACTTTATAGCAGTCAGAACAAGTCGTGGCCCTCGGCACGAATAATGGCGAACTGGCTCTCCCCAAGCGCCCCGCCCCCGGACATGTATCCCCACTGACCAGCTCGGCCAGCGGCTTACGGTAAGACCGTCATGCCTGTAGTAGCCCTAGCTCGCCAAGTGGGGAAAGTAGCCCAGAGGCCACAGTGTGCTAGCGATAGCGGGCTTCGCCGACCGCACTCCCATGCGGCATTGCCGCATTTGGTATGTGCCTTCTCCGTGACAGGTAGTCAGTACCGTCGCCGGCACCAACTACCTGCCGCGCTGGCTCGTCCTGCTGGCAGGCGGGGTCAGGGCGTGTCCCTAGGTGGACACCACCTGCGGGAAGGCGACCGGACTGCGGTGCCCGGCCTGGTCCACGGCGCGCAGGCCGAACTGCACATTGTCCTTGGACATGTCGAGCGTGACCGTGGTGACGTTGCCGACATCGATCGCGTTGGTCCAGTCCGGTGCCGTGGTCTCCCGCGTCACGACCTCGTACCCGACCAGGCTGGGCTCGGTATTGGCGTTCCAGGTGAGCGTGGTGGTGTTGATGCCGGAAAACTTGGGGGGCGCCGTCGCGTGGATCAGCACGTTCTTGGGCGTGCCGGGCGCGGTGGCCAGAGACCACAGCGCCGCCGCGTTCACCTTGGCCACCCGGGCGATGTAGCCGGAGTCCACGAACTGGAGCAGATCACCCAACTGCACGCCGTTGACTACCTGCGTGTTCTGGTGCTCGTGGTTGAAGTTCTCCCGCGGCTCGGTGAACCTGGCCGCCGGATAACCCTGCCCCTGGAAGGAGACATGGTCGCTGGCACGCAGGTAGCGATCGCGCCGCCAGATCAGCCGGATGTTCATGTCGGTCAGCTCGCGTGGCGCCACATCCTGGACGAACCGGCCCAGCTGGCGCGCGACCCCATCGTTCTCGCCGCCGACCGCCTGCATGATCGCGATCTGATTGGAAGTCACGGCGGTCGGGATGCCCTCCACGAACAGCCGCACGGTGTGCGGGTCGGGCCGGGTGCCGTCCCAGGCCTGGCTCGCCCCGACAATGTCGTTGCTGAACATGCCCTGCACGTCGGAGCCCGCCGCCTTGAACTGCGCGGCCATAAAAGTCGAGCCGTACAGCCCCTGCTCCTCCCCGGCCACGGTGGCGAACACCAGGGTGCCGCCGAACTGGCGGGTGGCGAACAGCCGGGCGAGCTCGAGCACGACCGCGACGCCGGAGGCGTCGTCATCGGCACCGGGGGCGTCGCTGGTGAAGTCCAGCACGTCGGTCACCCGGGAGTCCAGGTGGCCAGTGACGACATAGAAACGTTCGGGCGACGCGTTTCCCTTCAGGGTCGCGATGACGTTGGTGATCGTGGTCGGCACCGGGATCCGGTTGGAGACGGGTTGCACGAACGTCTGCTGCTGCACCGTCATCCGGCCTGATGAGGTGGCCGCGATGGCCTGCATCTGCTGGAACACCCAGGCCGTGGCCGCGCCGATGCCGCGGGCTGGATCGGTCTGGCTGGATGCGGTGTGCCGGGTGCCGAACTGGGTCAGCCGCAGCACCGTAGCCTGGATCCGGTCGGCGTCTACGTGACGCACTAGATCTCGCAGTCCCTGGTCGGGTTCTTGCCGAGTGAGCGCGGGACTGGTGCCGGCCAGGGCCGTACCGGTCAGGAGGGGCGCTGCGACCGCGGTAACGGCCGAGGCAGACAGGAACGCGCGGCGGGTAGAGCCATTGCGGCCTAGATCATCGTTCTTTTGCATGCTCCGAATCAATGACGTATTCCATCGGATGTCAACGCCATTGCAGTTTTTGCAACGCCGAGATGGAAGGCCGGGACCGCACCGGGCTCATTGAGGGCTGCAGGCCGTGGGGCGGGCCCAGCGGTAACCATGTTCCGGCCGGCCGCTCACCCCGTAGCGGAGGCGGACCGCGACCCGGCCCAGGTCATGGAGGTGAGTGAGGTAGCGCTGGGCGGTGGCCCGGCTCATGCCGGTCCGCTCGGCCACCTCGGTGGCTGACAGGTCCTCATCCGTTCCCGCCAGCAGGACTTCGACCGTCTCCAGGGTGTAGTCCGACCTGCCCTTGCTCCCGGCGAGCTGGTTGGGCGCGCGCAGCGCCCCGAATACCCGGTCCACGCTCCGCTGGTCAGCGGTGCGGAGGGTGTCCAGCCGGGACCTCATCTGCGCGTACGACAGCAGCTTGTCCCGCAGGGCGGGAAAGCTGAACGGCTTCAGCAGGTAGTGCAGGGCGCCGTGCTGCATCGCGGCGCGCACGCTGTCAGCATCCTTGGCCGCGGTGACGACGATGACGTCAACAGGCGGGTGATCCTCCCGGCGCAGCCGCGCGACCAGATCAAGCCCGTGCTCGTCGGGGAGGTACAGGTCGAGCAGCAGCAGATCGGGCCGGAGCCGGACCACCGCTTCGACGGCGGCGGCAGCGCTGTGCGCCTGGCCGATCACCTCGAAGCCCTCGACCTTGCCGACATAGGCCGCATGGATCGAGGCCACCCGGTAGTCGTCGTCCACCACCACAGTGCGGATCATGACGCGACCAGCCCCGCCGACTGCGCCGGGGACTCTGCGCCTTCTGTGGCACCGTTCTCGGCGGGCACATCGAGGCAGCCGGGCAGAACCGCGGTGAACACGGCGCCGCCGTCCTGGCCAACACTGACCATCCCGCCCCGCCGCTCGGTAATCTGCCGGACCAGGGCCAGGCCGAGCCCACGCCGTGCGCCCGTCGGTGATGACTTGCTCGTGAAACCATCGGTGAAGATCGCTTCCCGCATGTCGTCGGGCACCCCGGGACCGGAGTCGCGGACCCGGATCAGCAGGTTGGCGCCGGCCGACACAATGGTCAGATCTACCCATCGCGGCCCGGGTTCGGCGGCCGTGGCCTCGATGGCGTTGTCGATGAGGTTCCCGGCCACGGTCAGCACCGGGGTGATGTCGGTGATATCGGCGTCCACCCGGCAGTCGGCGGCGACACGGAGCTGGACGCCGCGCTCGTCGGCCAGCGAGGACTTGGCCAGCGTCAGGGCCACCAGTTTCGGGTCGCGGATAGCCGTCTTCAGCTGTTCCGTGAGCGCGTCCCTGGCCTGCGAGACATCAGTGACAAAACGGATAGCCTCGTCGTACTGTCCGAGTTCGACCAGCCCAACCAGCGTGTGCATCCGGTTGGCGAACTCGTGCGACTGCGCTCGCAGCGCCTCGGTGAGACCGATAGCCTCGTCGAGCTCACGTTTGAGGCTCTCGGACTCGGTCTGGTCGTGGAAGGTGACCACCCAGCCAAGATGGCGGCGGTGATTGATCTTGATCGGCATCCGGTTCGCCACCAGCACCCGGTCGTTGGCCAGCACGAGCAGGTCACTGCCGCTGATCTCGCCGCGCGCGATGTCCCCGAGCCGGCCGGGTGGAAGGAGTTCCCGTAGCGGCCGGCCCAGGAAGCTGGGCGGGAGCTTGAGCAGCCGCCGGGCCGCGTCGTTGGCGAAGATCACGCGCTCGCTGCGGTCATAACCGAGCACGGCCTCCCGGATGCCGTGCAGCATCGCCTCCCGCTCCTGGAGCAGGCCCGCGATTTCGCCGAGTTCCAGGCCGAACGTCTGGCGCTTGAGCCGCCGAGCCAGGCCAAGCGCCGCGAGCACGCCGACCGCCAGGACGCCAAGCAAGTAGGCGGCGAGGGATGGCCACGTGTCACCGAACTGCTGGGAGACCCGGCCCACCGAGAAGCCGACTGAGACCTCGCCGCTCAGCTTGCCCCGATACCACAGGGGCGCCTTTCCGGCGGCAACCAGGCCGAGCGTTCCCTTCTGAATCCCCATCCAAGGCTTTCCGGTGCGGAAAGACTCGCTGGCGGGCGGTTCCGGGTCGTCCTGCACCGGCTTGCCGATAAGCCTCGCATTCGGGTGCGAGAACCGGATTCCCTGGGCGTTGGTGATGACGACGAACATCGCGCGCGTCTTGTCCGTGGCCGCCGTGGCCAGGCGCTGCGCCTGCCCGCCGGGACGCCCATGGATCACCGCGTCTACGACGCTGGGCTGGGAGGCGAGGGTCTGGGCGAGGACCAGGGAGCGGTTCTCGTACTGCCCGTAGAGTTGCCGCTTGAGGTTCCACTGCACGATGGCGAACCCGGCCGCCATCGTGACCACCAGGATCGCAACCTGCGTGATCACGACTTGGGTGGACAAGCGCTGCCACGACACCAGCCGCATTTGGCTCCTCGTGCTGCCCGGCCAGGGGGCGTTATCGGCGGATTTCGGCAGTGTAACAGGACTGCGCAAGCCAGGGCAGTACCCGTGACGCTGAGCAGAATGAGCAAAACGCGCACAGCGTGCTTAACGCGAAGATCGGGCGTAAGGAGCACAGCGTGCTTTACGAGGGTATCGAGCGAAATCGTGACGCCTGGCCAGACGGCGGCTAGCTTTCGCTATTGTGCAAACCAACACTCTTTCTCATGGCGATTCTCGTGATTGGCGCGCCTATTTCTCCAGGGTAGCTGGGAGTCGGTCGCGCGCCGTACCGGCGGAAAGCGGGCACCCAGATCCGGGCGTGCACCGGTCCGGGCGGGAGCACGCTGGCATCGAGCTGGCCAGGGTCACCAAGCGCTTTCTGACACCGGCCGGAACGGCCTTCACGGCACTGCGTGACGTGGACCTGGCCGTCGAGCCGGGACAGTTCTGTGCCGTGGTGGGGCCGACAGGCTGCGGCAAGTCCACCACCCTGACGCTGGTGGCCGGGCTTGACCGGCCGAGCGCCGGCGCTGTGCGCGTCGGCGGGCAGGTGGTTGATGGGATTACCGGCGGTACGGGCTTCGTGTTCCAGGCGGATGCCCTGCTGCCCTGGAAGACCGTGCTCGCGAACGTGGCCATGGGGCCGATTTTTCACGGTGCCCCCAAGAGGGCCGCTCAGGCCGACGCGCGGGAATGGCTCCGCGTAGTGGGCCTGGCTGGCTTCGAGGACCATCACCCGCATCAGCTCTCCGGAGGCATGCGCAAGCGCGTGAGCCTGGCTGCCGCGCTGATCAACGAACCTTCGATCCTTCTCATGGACGAGCCATTCGGCGCGCTGGACGTGCAGACAAAAGCGATCATGTCCAACGAGTTGCTGGGCCTGTGGGACCAGACGCGGCCGTCCGTCATCTTCGTCACCCACGATCTGGAGGAGGCGATCGCCCTGGCCGATCGGGTGGTGGTCATGACCGTCGGGCCGGGCACGGTCAAGGCGGTCTATGACATCGATCTGCCGCGGCCGCGAGGTGCTGTCCAGGAGATCCGCTTCGAGCCGCGGTTCCTCGAGCTCCACCAGCAGATCTGGGAGTCGCTGCGCGAGGAGGTGGAGCGCGCCTACGCACGCACCGCCCCGCCCGCGCTCGCCAAAGGAGAACGGTCATGAACCATGAGCCGGAGGTACTCGCCGTGGCCCAGGCCCCCCCTACGGCGCAGCCCGCAGCTGACGAAACCTCGATCGCCACCCGGGCCCGGCAGCAGGCCCGCCGGCGGCGGCTGCTCGTGTATGCGGCACGCGCGGCGACCTTGCTGCTGGTCGTCGGGGGCTGGCAACTGCTCACATCCTGGAAGGTCATCGACCCGTTCTTCTTCGGCCAGCCCAGCGGGATCGTCGCGCGGTTGCGTGGCTGGGTGGAGCACGGCACCTCGTACGGCTCGCTGTGGCTACAGGTCTGGATCACCATGAAGGAGGCGCTACTGGGTTTCGCCTACGGCGTGGCGGGCGGCATCGTGTTCGGGGTCCTGCTGGGGCAGGTACGTTTCCTCGCCGATGTGCTCGGGCCTTACATCAAGGCCATGAACGCGGTCCCGCGCATCGTGCTGGGCTCCATCTTCGTGGTATGGCTGGGCCTGGGCACGGCCTCGAAGGTGCTGCTGGCCGCGGTGCTGGTCTTCTTCGTCGTCTTCTTCAACGCTTTCCAGGGTGTGCGGGAAGTGGACCGCAACCTGGTCGCCAACGCGCGGGTCCTCGGCGCCTCGCGATTTCAGGTCGTCCGGAACGTTGTCCTGCCCTCGGCGCTGACGTGGATCATCGCCAGCCTGCACGTTGCTTTCGGCTTCTCGATCATCGGCGCCATTGTCGGTGAATTCCTGGGCGCCCAGAAGGGCCTGGGCCTGGTCATCGCGACGGCACAAAACAATTTCGATCCCAACGGGGTGTTCGGGGCGATGTTGATCATCGCGATCCTGGCCCTGACCGCCGAGTGGCTGATCGGCCGGCTCGAGCGGCGGCTGCTCTCCTGGCGCCCACCGGCGCTCATCGAAGCGGGAGCGATCTAGCGCCGGCGGCACCGGAGTCTTCTCACCCATCTGTCCATCGTCAGCACGTTCTACCTAGGAGTGAACCCATGTCTCGAAGAAGGCCCGCACTGGCGCTGGCGGGAGCGGCCGCGGCGATTGTCTTGGCCGGCGTCACGGCCTGCGGTTCCAGTGCCAGCAGTGCTAACAATGCCAGCAGCAGCATGCCGACGGTCACGATGATGGTCGGCGGCATCGACAAGCAGATCTACCTGCCGTATCAACTGGCCCAGGGCCTGGGCTTCTACCAGAAGTACGGCGTGAACATGCAGCTCAGCACCGAGCAGTCGGGCGGTGTCGGAGCCGAGACGGCGATGGCATCCGGCCAGGTGGACATGGCCGGCGCGTGGTACGTGCACACCATCGACTTTCAGCTCAAAGGAAAGAACGTCATCGACGTGGCGCAGCTCAGCGGGGCTCCCGGCGAGCGTGAGATGTGCGCCAACGGTTCTGGGGTCACATCGCCCGCTGGCTGGCGCGGCAAGATCGTCGGCGTCACCGACATCGGTTCCGGGACCGACGACCTGACGCTCTACCTCGCCGCCCGGTACCACCTGTCCTCGACGCAGTTCACCCGGGTCGCCGCCGGGAACGGTGACACCATGATCAGCGCGATCCAGCACCACAGGATTGCCTGCGGCATGACCACGCAGCCCACCGTCCAGGCGATCGAGAAGAGGGGAGTCGGCTACTCCGCGATCGACCTCGCCACGACAGGCGGCGTGCAGCGCTGGATGGGCGGATTCTGGCCGACCGCCTCCGTGCTCGCCCAGGCCAGCTGGGTCAACTCGCACCAAGCCACGGTGCAGAAAGTGGTCGACGCGCTCGTCGCGACCATGCACTGGATCCACACCCACAGCGCGGCCCAGATCGCAGCGCACCTGCCGGCCGACTTCGTCTCGAACTCCCTGGTCACCAGGACTGACTACGTCACCGCACTGGCCACGGACAAGGCCCAGTTCCTGCCCGACGGGATGATGCCGGCCACCGGGCCGCAGACCGTCTTCGCGGTCGAGAAGCTGGCTGGCAAGATCACCGGGCCGGTGAATCTGGCCACCACCTACACGAACTCGTACGTCATCAAGGCGAACAAGCTCGAGGGCTTCGTGAAGTAATTCGTGAAGTTAAGGAGTCATGTGCCAGGTAGCGCCGGCTCGAGCCGGCGCTACCTGGCACAACCCGCGGCCCGATTTACATCGAATATTGATATAATATGAGGGTGGCATCTTCGACGCACGCGGATCGCACTCTGGACGTCGACGAGCTGACCACCGCGATCGAGGACTTCAACACGATCTTCATCCGGCTGCCGTCGGTCTGGAGGTTCAACTTCTCGACCTTGTCCGTGCTGCACACCCTGTCGCGGAACGGACCGCTGCGCCTGACCGACCTGACCGCAACGGAGCAGCTGAAGCAGCCTGCGATCACGAGCTTGGTCGCGAAGCTTGAGCGAGACGGGCTGGTGTCCCGCCGCCGTGACCCACGCGACGGCCGCGCTGTTCTGCTCTCCCTGACCCGGGAGGGCAGGCACGTTGTCCGGTCTCGGCACTCAGACCGGGTGGCGAAGCTGTCACGTCTTGTGGACCGGCTGAACGATCAAGAGCGTGCTGTGCTCGCTGGTTCGGCGCGCGTTCTGGCTCGTCTGATCGAGATCGCAGCGACTGACTAAAAGGACAGTTCCATGTCGACACGATCGTTCCCGCTTGAGCCGACGCCGATCCGCGTCTCCGAAGAGGTGCTTGATGAGCTGCGTCGCAGGCTGACCGCTACCAAGTGGCCGCTGGAGGCTGGCAACGACGACGGCTATTACGGTGTGCGCCGCTCGTACTTGCAGGACCTCGTTGCCTACTGGGCGGACGGCTTCGACTGGCGTGCCGCCGAGCGTGCGATCAACGCCTATGAGCACTACCGCGTCGACGTCGGCGGAGTGCCGGTCCACTTCATGCGCGAGCCCGGCGTCGGGCCGAATCCGGTGCCGCTGATCCTCAGCCACGGCTGGCCGTGGACGTTCTGGCACTGGTCCAAGGTCATCGACCCGCTCGCCGACCCGGCCGCGTGCGGAGACGACCCGGCCGATGCGTTCGACGTGATCGTGCCGTCGCTGCCCGGTTTCGGATTCTCGACACCGCTGACGAATCAGCCGGACATGAACTTCTGGAAGATCGCTGACGTCTGGCACGGGCTGATGACGGGTGTCCTCGGGTACGAGAAGTACGCAGCCGGGGGCTGCGACGTCGGGCGCTGGTCACTGGGCAGCTCGGACACAAGTACGCCGACGAGCTCTACGCGATCCACATCGGGTCCGCGCAGAAGCTCACCCTGTTCAACGGCGACCGCGCCTGGGACCTCAGCGGCGGCAGGCCCATCCCGGAGAACCTGCCGCCTACCATCCACGAGCAGATCGTGGCTTTGGAAAAACGCTTCGCCGTCCACCTGGCCGTGCACGTCCTGGACCCAGCCACGCTTGGCGACAGCGACCGCGCGGCCTGGTACGACCACGTCAACGTCACCGCTCACGACCGCGGCGGGCATTTCATCCCGTGGGAGATCCCCGACGAGTGGGTCGAAGACCTACGGCGTACGTTCCGAGGACGATGCTGATGTGCGACGCGGTAGCTTGGCGCCATGGCTGTCTCGTGGCCGCTGCGCGTTCGCACCGTGCGGGCGAACGAGCTTGAGTTCGCGCTGATCGAGGCTGGGTCGGGCCCGCTGGCTCTATGTCTGCACGGATTTCCTGACACCGCCCACACCTGGCGTCATCTGCTGCCCGTCCTGGCCGGGGCTGGGTTCCATGCCGTGGCGCCGTTCATGCGCGGGTACGCGCCCAGCGCGGTTCCCGGGGACGGGGACTACCGCGTCGGCGCGCTGATCGCCGATGCCGTGGCTCTTCACCAGGTTCTGGGCGGGGACGGGGACGCCGTGCTGATCGGGCATGACTGGGGAGCCGAGGCCGCCTATGGGGCAGCCGCCTTCGCCCCCGATCGGTGGCGGCGGGTGGTGACACTAGCCGTGCCGCCTGCGGCTCTGGATCCAGTGCTCTTCAGCGACTACGAGCAGCTCAAGCGGTTCTTCTACCTATTCATGTTCCGGGATCCGCTGGGGTTGGCTGAAGCGGTGGCCGCCCGGGACGGGATGTCGTTCATCGACAAGCTCTGGCTCGACTGGTCGCCTGGCTACCAGCCGGGCGATCACCTGGCCCGGGTGAAGGACTGCCTGCGCGAGCCCGCGAACCTGGCCGCGGCGATCGGCTACTACCGGGCACCGGCAGTCCCGGGCGCGCCCGGCGGATCGCCCGGGACTGCCGCACGATACGCGGGCGAAGAGCAGGCGGCCGCCCGCCAGGCCCCGCAGCCCACTCTTTACCTGCACGGAGCCAGCGACGGCTGCATCCGGGTGGAACTGGCCCGCGGCGCGGCGCGCTTCCTCGCCCCCTCCTCGCGCATGCTGGTGATCGATAACGCGGGGCATTTCCTGCACCTGGAGAAACCCGGCGAGGTCAACGGGCACATCCTGGCCTGGGTCAGCAGCTAGCCCAGTCCTGGGCCCGTCTTGGCCTCACAATCGCCCGAGTAGCTCCTGGTAGAACGGACGGAACCCGTTCCGCTCGTAGAGACGAAGGGCGCCTGTGTTGGCCGCCACGACGCCAACCGACCAGTAACCGGCGCCCTGTGCCCGCAGGAGATCACGGGCCGCGTCGATGAGCCTGGTACCGGTTCCCTGACTGCGGGCGTGCCCGGCGACCACGAGGGATTCCAGTTGGCCGATCGCCTCGCCGAGATCCCACGTCGGTCCAGGCTCGGTCAGGCGCACCATCGCGTAACCCGCGGCAGCCTCCCGCGGCGATATTTCGTTGACGGCGAGCAGCAGCCAGGCCCTGCCGCTCGACAGCCAGGCGGCGTACTGGCGCCGCCGCCGATCCCAGGCCTCGTCGCCATCTCTGACGGGCCACTGGTCTCCGGTCACCATGCGGTGATGCTCAACCATCGCTTTGAACAACGGCTCTACGTCATCCAGCCTGGTCGCGTCCGCCACGATGACGCTGTAGTCGATTGCCACATGACCACGCTACGCACCCTGGCACCAGCGTCCGCTACCGGTCTTTGGCGGCGATCGGGCGGACCCATAACGCCGGTTGCTGCGATGAGCACAGGGATCACCTGGCCAGCTGGATGAATTCCTGGTAGAAACGCCGCTCGATCTGCCAGCTGCCAGGTGGCGGGGCTGCGTCCGCTCCCATGGCGGCGAAGGACACCTCGTAATCTTCCGGCCCGGGCTGGCCGTGTCCGCGCCAGCGCTCGTACAGGACTTCTAGCTCATCGGCCAGCGACGCGTCCTTCCACCACCGGATCCCGGCTGGGCTGGCTGCTGCCCACCCGTTCACGCCCGCGCTCAGCCCCACGCCCTCGGGTGCCAGGCACGCTCTGCGGTCATGCAGGCCCAGGAAGAACAGCAGGCCGATCTCGTCGGCAGAACACCCAAGAGAGTCCACCACGCCGCCGGCGCCGAACCCGGGCCAGGGCTGGCGCTGGCCGACCGGCTCGCCTGGCCACGCCATCACGATTCCCCGCTCCCACAGTCCCTCGATGTGCAGCTGGCCGCGAATGGGGATGAACCCGGTCCACGCTGCGAAACGGCCGCGGAGCTGGCCATGTTCCTTGCGGAGCAGGACCAGCGGATGGCCGCCAGCGTGGGCCAGCGGCACGAGCATCTGGCCGCCGTCGCGAAGCTGCCCGGCCCAGGCAGGCGACAGATCAGAACAGCCGACAGTGGCCACCACCCGGTCGAACGGCGCGTCACCGGGAGCGCCGTCAGCGCCGTCCCCCGCCAGCACGCGGATGTCCGGGTAGCCGGCCGCGGCGAGCAGCCGCCTGGTCTGCTCTACCACATCTTCCTGGACATCAAGGGTCACCACCAGGCGCTGGTTCCCGGTGAGCTCAGCCATCAGCGCCGCGTTGTACCCCGTTCCCGCGCCGATCTCCAGGATCTTCATGCCCGCAGCGAGCCGAAGGAACTCCAGCATCTTGGCCATCAGCGACGGCTGGGAGGTAGAACTCGACGGGAACCCGCCCGCATGCCGGGTGGCCAGCGCATTATCCGCATAGATAATCGCCAGATGCCCGGCGACCGGCCGACCGGGGTCATGGCGGATCACTGCGGCCTGCGCGGAACCGGCGGGCCGGTAATAGAACGTTTCGAGCAGCCGATGACGCTCGACCGCAGCAAAGGCACGCTCCACCTCAGCTGACTGGATCGCACCCGCTGCCGTCAACTGCCGCACGTAGCGCTCCATGAACGGCCGGACGTCGGCCACCGCATCCGGCAGTGGCTCCGCACCAGTAACCGGCACGCTGGCACCGGCCGGTCCACGCCGCGCATCAGGCTGCGGGCCTCGCGGTTTCATCGCCGGGTTCCTCCCACGACAGTGCCGGGACGGCAAGGCTGCAACCACACTAGTTGCCTCCGCCGCCTTGTCGGCGGGTCAGCGAGCCGACTGTGAATCTGCGTAGGCTGCTGGTGTATGGCCGATCGCGGCCCGGAAGTCACGGATCAAGTAGGAGGCCGGGCAGCGTCACCGCCTGACGTCGTGCCCGTCGGCGCGCAGGGCAGCGGCGATCTCGTCCCACGCCCACGCGCCGAGCCAGAACCCGGGAACCAGGACAATCGGTGTGGTGTTCATTCCCCAAACCTAGGGTCAGCCACCGACATCCGAGTCCGGGACGGCGGTCAGACCGTTATGGCGGCACCGTGGCCGTCGTGTGCGGAGATGGTCTCGTCGTCGAACCACATCCCGCCCTCGGCGAGGTAGCGAAAACGCAACGTGCTGCCGGACCGGACGGTCACCGCAGCGCTGCGGATGCCGTTCGCGCGCCGCCGCAGCGGATGGGCGAAGGGATCCCAGTTGTTAAAGTCACCCACTACTGATACGGCTCCGCCAGGCTTATCGGCCGGTAGGGCGAAGGTTACGCGTACCGTGCCGTCACGTCCCGGCTTGGCTGTTCTGATCAACTGCTTTCTCCGTTCCGGCGCTCAGCTAACCCGATCAGGGGAAATATATCGAACTTGTGTGCGATAGTCACTCATGATGCCCGCCGGAGCCACGACGTGTCCCCGGCCGACCGGCATGATCGCTTATCCAGCAGCATTGGCCCCGCGCGCCGGTGTGCCGCTTTTGTCGGAGGGCTGGGGCAGGATGGGGGCATGACTGTTACAGGACGCCTGGAACTCGTCGCGCTCGACGCGCCGGACATCGAGAAGCTCGCCTCGTTCTACGCCGAGCTCGCCGGCTGGGAGATCATCCGGAAGGATTCCGACTGGATCACGATACGGACGGGGGAAGGCCAGGAGATCGCGTTCCAGCTGGCTGCGGACCATGTCGCGCCCCAGTGGCCCGGGCAGGAGCACCCGCAGCAGTTCCACCTCGACCTGCTGGTCGACGGGTACCAGGCGGCGGCCGAGCGGGCCATCGGCCTCGGCGCCACCCGGCTGGCCGACGGCCCGACCTGGGTCACACTGGCCGACCCGGCCGGCCACCCGTTCGACCTATGCCAGAAGGACGGCGTCGGCCCGGTGATGGGGCTGTTCGCGGTGACGATCGACGCGCCTGACGCGCTGGCGCTGGCCCGCTTCTACGCCGGCCTCCTGGGCATGGAGGTCACGTACGAGGGTCCCGAGGGCGCGCTCATCGCCGGTGACGGCAAGAGCGTGATGTTCCAGCAGGTGAGCGGGTACAACCCGCCCCAGTGGCCGGACCCAGCGCACCCGCAGCAGGCGCACCTCGACATTATCGTCGACGACCTCGACGCCGGCGAGGCGCGGGCTCGGGAGCTGGGCGCGTCGCGGCTGAACGGGGGTGGGGAGCGGTTCCGGGTCTTCGCCGACCCCGCCGGGCACCCGTTCTGCCTGACCCTGTAGAGCAACTCAGCCTGACCGGCAACTCGGCCTGACCAGTGGCTCGGCCTGACCGGTCGGCGTATGGCCTAGCCGACGTACCGGTCCGGCGTCATCGTCTCAGACGTTCCACCGTGACCGCTTTCCGAAGGTACCCGGCTTCCGCTCATGGCTCGTAGCCGCTGGCCGCGCGTTCGGCAACGTGCAATCGTGAACGCGGAAGGTGCCCGACAGCCTGACTGTGCAACGCGCGGGCCACCGCGTTGGCCACAGCGCGGTGGCCAACCAGGCGGCGGCTAGGATCACAACGTGATCACTGGCATGCATGCAATCGTGTTCTCGCCTGAAGCTGAGAAGGTTCGTGCGTTCTTCGGGAACGTGCTCGGCTTCTCGTCGGTCGACGCGGGCGGAGGCTGGCTCATTTTCGCTATGCCCCCCGCCGAGCTTGCTGTCCATCCAGCTGACGGTGACGGCCGCCATGAGCTTTACCTGATGTGTGATGACATTCACGCTACGCTCGCCGAATTGAGGGACAAAGGAGTCGAAGTGGCGCGGGATGTCGCCGATCAGGGCTGGGGGCTGCTGGCCGCAATCCGCCTGCCGGACGGCTCAGAGTTCCCCATCTATGAGCCCCGGCACCCGTCGCCCCTGCAACCCTGACCAGGTGGGCTCTGGCCGCGTGGAAGGCGGCGGATCTGAGTCGCTCATCCCGGTCCAGGGGAGGAGCCGGCTGGTCCGCGACCGCTGCTTGGATGCGCCGGGCCATGGCCGCGGCGCGCTGGCCGTCCCGGCGCAAGGCCGCCCCGAGTTCGGCCATCGAGCGGGCGCGCTCAAGCAGCGCCGGAGAGTCGTCAAGCGCGGCCACCGATTCACGAAGCAGCGCAAGGCCTTCCTGCCCGCCGCGTGCCAGCCCGGCGGCCCGCAGCGCGATCCCGAGCGCGCGCGGCGCGCCGAACACCCGCACGTCAGCGAGTTCGGCGTCGGCCAGCTGACACGCATGCTGGCGCTGGCCCAGCCGCAACAGCGCGAGCGCCGTGCCCGAGCGCGCATGCACGTAACCCGTCTCGCGGATTGGCATGCCCCACACCTCGGCGCCGAACAGCGCCCCCGCAGGCCTGAAAGTCGGCAAGTGCGTCGGCGGGCCGCCCCTGAGCCAGTCGCAAACGTCCGCGGGCGGCCGGGATGAGCACCGTCCCGACACCCGCGGGCCACCCCTGCTGAGGGAGCAGGCCAAGCAGCATTTGCCCCTCGTCAAGCTCACCCGCCTCGACAGCGATATCGGAAGGACGGTCGCGGCGAAACCGAGCCCCGGCGCGAAGTCACCTTCCTGCAGCACCCGCAACGCCACCCGGGCCGCCGCGTCGGCCTCAGGCAGAGCGCCAAGCCGCAGCTTGAGCAGGCCAAGGTGGAGTAAGCGGCCACAAAGCCACGCGCCGAACCGCAGCGGTGAACCTGGGTTCAATTAATAGATCACAGAATGGTAAGAGTAGCTGAGAACTTGCTCTGGAAGTCGCTGATGGCCTCAATGCACCCGGCACGCTCCTTTACCTGTGCGTGCTCGTCCTGCCGTATCCGTTCGAGGTCCCCGCGCTGTAGTCGCGGCCCAACATCGCCCTTCATGAGGCTGTAGGCCCGCAGCACCTCCCGGTAGGTCTCCAGAGCCATCAGGGCGGATTTGTAGAAGAAAATGAACTCGTCCTTCTGCTCCTGGTAAGCCTCCCACAGATCGTTGTCTACTCGGAGAGGACTATTCTCGGCATATACACGAGTCTTCATGATCCGGTAAACCTTGGTAATCGTCGTCTCAATATCCGAAGCGTGATCAGGGGTGTTTAGCACATCACCATCGATAACGCTCGGCTTCTCTTGATACGCATCGACCATAGCCTGCAGCCGCTCATCAAACTCACGAAGATCGTCATGCAGCCTGCGGCGCGCATCTGCCTTAGTTGCAGCGACGCCGCCACCGGGATTGGCCGTCCGGGCCATCTCCTCGTACCTTCCCTTGATCTCTGACCTCTTGTCATGATTAGTTCTTGGCGACTGGAGCGTCCTTTAGCTCTCACCCAGTTCTGCGGGGGGCCGTTGAGTGATCAAGTGCCGGATCTCGCTGAGCACCTTCAATAGCTCGGACCTGTTGGAAGCAAATATTTCAGTCCCCCGGGCGCGCTCCGCGAGCGAGGTCTCCATACGCTGCAGCGTATGGAGACACACGTCGATGTCATACAGCCTTCGCTCGGCCTCAAGGCAGGCATCGTTGAGCTCAAGTGCCCAGCGGGCACCGTCTTGCTCGCCAAGAAGACCGCTACTGACGAGGTCATCCAGCCTCTTGCGTGCGCCGGTGAGCCGCATCCGGAAAGGGGTGGACGCGATCATGCACCGCTGCGCCGACCAGCTCAAGTGCGGCGAGAGCTGCTGCAAACGGCAACCCAGTTCATCAAGCTGTCCGACGGTGGCTCGCAGGGCCTCGACGCGCGCTGGCTGCCTCTTGCCTGCCCCTCCTCGGCCAGAAAGCACAACCACGTTGTCAGAACGACCGACCATACCCTCGTCACCTCCTTGCCCGGGTAGCCTGAACTGGTGCTAACTCAAGCGCTCACCTAGAGATGGATAGCGAACAGTTGTTCGAACACTACCACTTGACCCTGCCGAGGTTCCAGTACACGCTGAGACTCAAGGCTCGTGTGGCCCGTCAAGTGAGGACAGACCAGGTGCGCTCACCTTGTCCCTGCCCCGCGGGTCGGCACCACCAGGATGGCGAAGCCCTACCGGCCTGACTCGCAGGTCCGCTACAGCGAGCCAACGCAGCGCGGTAGCGTTCGCATTGTGCAAGACGCCGAGACGAAGGCCCAAGCTTACGCGTGGAACTGGTTCGCGCTGCACGCTGGCCAGCGTCTTCAGCTCGTAAACTTCTGGTTGGTTGCAGTCGCTTTCTTGGCGTCAGCCTACGTCCAAGCTAGCTCAAATCACATGCCGGCGATCGCCTTCGGCGTCTCTGTTACCGGAGTCGTGTCCAGCCTCGCCTTTATAAGACTCGATGTTCGAACACGGCAACTGGTTCAGGTAGCGGAGAACGCTCTCAGATACTTTGAAGCAAGCGGCGTAGCTGCGGGGCTGGGCGAAGTTACCGAACTGGTGAAAGCTTCTCATCAGGTGCGCCGATCACGCTTGGATTCCTATCGAGTGATTATCCAGGGACTCCAGCTATCGGTTGCCTGCATGTTCGTTCTCGCGGCCGTCTTCTCCTTGACCTCCGCTTAGCCGGCTTATCCCGTCCTGCACCCGGGCACGCAGCCCCGTTCCTGTAGTACACCCTTCGCCGCAGCGCCCTCCACCTGCGACACGATGAAGCCAGCGTCCCCCGGCCAAGGACCAGCCACGAGCCTCTTGCCTAAGGCGTTCACACACCATCACACTTGGCAGAAGCGGGAGCGCGAGCTGCAGGAGGCGGTCAGTCAACCGCCGCGAAGGGGGGTGAGCTCGGTATGACCAACAACGACACGCCCGAGCGTGCCGACTTCGCGGTGGTATGTGCCCTAGAGGTGGAACGCGAGGCGGTCTGCCGGGCCTTCCAGCTAAAGGATCGCGACCGTGAACTGCGCGGGGAACGGCGTTACTGGCGTGGTCGGCTCCGAGTGGGCAGCAAGACGTTCGGGGTGGTCGTCACGCAACTTCCAGAGATGGCGAACGTTCACGCGGCCATCCGGACCAACGTGGTCCTTCAGCAATGGAATCCTCAGGCTCTTCTGCTCGTGGGCATTGCGGCTGCTGCGCTTGAATCCCAGCGGCTGGGCGACGTTGTAGTTGGCAGGAGCGTGTACTACTACGAGCTGAGCAAGGTTAGCCCCGATGGGCCGCTTCCCCAACCGGACATGATCCATGCCGATCCCGTACTGCATGACGCGGCGGTCACCGCGCGCAAATGGCCTGGGTCCGTCCGGATTCCACGGCCTGATGGGGCCGAAATCCGCCCCGAGCGCTCGTTCGGAGACATTGCGTCAGGAGAAAAAGTCATCGGCGACCCTCGCTTTCGAAAGGAGGTGACCAATCCCAATCGGAAGATACGAGCTCTGGAGATGGAAGGCTACGGTTTCAGCGTCGCCGCATTGCAGGCTGAAGGGAATGTAAGGCATCTCGTCATCCGTGGCCTCTGCGACTATGCCGATCAAACCAAGGGAGATGAGTGGCACGCCTATGCATCCGCGTCAGCGGCCGCATATGCTCGCCACCTGCTAAGGGACTGGCCATTTGAACCTCTGGACAAAGGAGATGAGCGCGAGGCATCTGTCACGCCCATCTGGGGTAGCTCCGCGACCAGCGAAGCCAAGACGGTGGATGACGTGGCGTCCGCAAGGACCGCTGTGATCGAACTGACCTCCCTCGCAGCGGAGATCGTCGATGGTACTGTCGAGGCCATGATGGGGCGGAAAACGGCGCCCGCCCTAGGAGCTACCTTGGCTCTTCCCCGGTATCGCTTGGAGCGAGCCCAGGAGATCGTTCAGACCTTGCACGATCTGCCGCGCAGTTGGCCGGACGAAGGGGCGTGGCGCTTCCGTTACACCGATCTCGTGGAGGCAATTCAGGAGATCCTCGACATGCTCACCTCGGTCTTCGATTCTCTTGTAAGTTCTGACCAGGGCGGGTCACATGAAGATCCGGTGACGCTCGCAAGGGAGATTCAGACGAATGTCATCGAACTGCAGGCGCTACTGAACAACCCCGCCGTGTAGGCGCCTCATGCCTGCTCGGCGGCGAGCCCCAACCGTCACCAACTGGACGCGGGAACTCCAAAATGCTGGGAGTGGTGGCGGGCTCGAGCCGTTGGCACTCGCTGAAATCCTTCGAAAAGCCGATGGGCGGCTGGATGAGATGTGGGGCTACTTGCGGGAGGTTGACGCCACTTCGGCGGAGAATCTGAAGGGATTCGAAGCATTCCTCGAACTTGTCTATCGCTTGATCAGGTCTGGCGTTCCTACCTGGCCTTCGGCCCGAGAGGCCGTGGTTGACGCCGCGAATCGAACCCTGACCCAGATCGACGCGACCAAGACAGCATCGCGAGTGTTGCGGCGTGTCGCCGAAGCGTCCCGGGTGTTGCGGCGCGCCGCCGAATCAGCGGCGGCACACCCGGGTACGGACATAAGCCCCTTGTCACGTCTGGGGGCTGACGAGGATGAGCTGACAATGCGGCAACACGCCGTTATCACTAGCATCGACTCTCTCCGCATCCAGGTGGCGGTGACTGCCAAGCTCTTTGAAAAAGAGGCAGAAAGGGGCCTTGGAACCGGCTCTAAGGGCAGCTCATCCACGAATACACCACGTCAGCGACACCATCACCAACCATGGAGCATCGCAGGCTGATGGTGCGCCGCTCGTGCGCCGTCAGCGCGAATCAGGTGGGCGGGCGGTAGATCCAGGACGCGAACACTACCTTTCGCGCGAGTTCACGGCCTCCTCGTCGCTGACCTGAGCGAAGCGGCCGGTGGCGGCAGGCCCTGGCTTGGTCAGAGATGTGATGCTTGTAACAGCGGTCATGATTCTGCGCCGCTGTCGACGGCCGCGAATAGCTTTGGGTTCTTTGCCTCGCATGAATGGGCCCAGCGGGTGGGCTGCCGTTGCCGTCGTCCACACTCTGCTTGGTGTGATCGTGCGCCTCCTAACCGGAGGCGATGAGCGGCAGCCCACCCGTCTGTAAGCTGCCTAGCAGCCGTCGTATGGCGCCCAGTTGGACTGGCCGCCTTGTGCGATGGCGTTGGCGAACACCTGGTCTTGCTGGGCCGGGCTGGCGTTCCCATAGGCGGCCGGGTTGCCGCCGTACGCTGCCCATGTGCTGGCGCTGAACTGGTACGCGCCGTAGTAGCCGCCCGCATTCGTCGCCTGGTAGTTGCCCCCAGACTCGCGGGCCCGCACGCACGCGCCGAACGAGCCGCCCGGTGCGCTGCCCTGATACGCCGCCGGTGCGGTGACTGCCGCGGGAGCGGTAGTGACCGGCGCAGTCGCCGCTGGAGCCTGCTGGACCGCGATCACCTGGCCGGTCTCGCCGTGTGGCGCGAGCTTCACCGTGAGCCGCTCACCTGGAGTGATCTGGTCTGGGTAAGCTCCGACGACCTTGATATTGGCGGCGTAGAACCTCGGCCACAGACCAGGGTTACCGAACAGCCGGCCCGAGATGCCTGATAGCGAGTCGCCCGGCTTGACCGTATAGGCAGCGGGCCGGTCGTTGACCCGCTTATGTGCCATCGAGAACCTCGCGTGGTCGTTGTGAACTGTCGCAATGAGCTCGACCGGTGCGTGGGCGCCGATGCTGTGGCGCGCGGTGGTGGTAGCTGGCCCGGTTGCGCCGGCTGCCGTGGTCGCGCTGGCCACTGCGCCTGAGGCGATGGCGGCCACGGCGATGGCACTGCCTGCTGATGCGGTGAGTGTGGAGAACTTGCGGACGTGTGTCCTCTTGCTGGACAACATGACCCTTCGGTCGTGCACGTAGTGTGCTCGGCTTCCACCCATGGACATGCCCGCCGCCGGCTAAACGGGCGGCATTAGGGCATCGGCGTGCGCACGTGTCGCGGGTCAGGGCGACGGGTCACTGTGGCAACCTCGCGCACGCAGGGTGCTGGAAGCTGCCACCATGCCAAAATTCAGCCCAGAAAAGACTCAAAACCCCGAATAAGACGCTGTGATCTAAATCGTACTGATTATGACTCCCTGCCCGGATTTCGCTTCTACCTGCGAGTTTGCTATCCGGAGCAGGGCGTGACCGCCGAATGTTAAATATGTCACAATATTACAAAATCGACCCAATGTGTCTACTCTGTGTAGTCATTGTCTGCGACGCACTGTGACGGAATGATCACATAAGGAGCAGCGAGGTCAGGCCCGAAACGGCAGCCGGCCCGCATCAGATGACAGCGATGGCGTCGATCTCGACGAGGAACTGTGGGTTGGCCAGCCCCGAGACGATGTAGACGCTGATGGCAGGCGGGTCGGCGGCACCGCCCCATGCCTCCCGGAAGGCGGCGAAGCCCTCCATGGCGGGCTGGCCCTCGACGATGGCCACGGTCCAGCGAACCACATCCTTCAGTGTCGCCCCCGCGGCGGCGAGCGCCGCCTGCACGTTGAGCAGTGCCTGGCGGGCCTGCTCGGCCAGTGTGCCGCCGACGATCGTGCCGTCGGGCCGCACCGCGTTCTGCCCGCCGACGTAGATGGTTTTCGCCTGCCCTTCGACGACAACGGCCTGCGTGAAGGCGGGATTGCGGACCAGCGACTCAGGGTTGAGATAGGTCTTCATGTAACCATCTAAGATGGTTACATGGCCAAGCTGCAAGGCCTCACCCCGGACGAGGCCCGCCGCTTCCGCACCGGACGTCCCTGCCTTGACCTGGCGCACACCGGCGGTGACGGGCCCTACGCCGTGTTCGAGCTTGTCTACGAGCCCGGCGACGTGTCCCGTTGGCTGGGCGTGATCACCGGCCTCGACGCCATCGAGGCCGCCGAGCCGGACGTCCATGACACGCGCGCTCTGCGCCGGGCAGTCTGGAACGCCGCCCACAAGGCGATCGCTGAGCGTCCGCCCGCTGGCCCAGACAGGACGGCCATCAACCGGGCGGCCGCGCGCCGGCCGCCAGTTCCGCTGCTTGAGGTGTCGGGCGGATCCACGGTGGGCCGACCGCTCACCGCGTCGCAGGTGCTGTCGATGCTCGCCCGGGACGCTGTGGACCTGTTCGCCGGGACACTGGCCAGCCGGATCCGGGTCTGCGCCGCGGCGGACTGCGGCCTGCTGTACCTCGATCAGTCACGCACCGGCAACCGGCAATGGTGCTCGATGCAGCGCTGCGGCACGCGGGCCAAGGTTCGGATGCACCGCGAGCGCAGTCGCGGCCGCGATGGCCACCCTCAATAAGGCGATTTACCCACAGCCCGCCGGCCGCCTCGGGGCCTCGTCTACGGTGGGCCGTTACGTGCTGGTTTATTTGCCTTACCGATTCAGCAGCGTTACTTTCCGATGGCACGCCTGAAATCCTCGTCAGGGAGCGGCAGAGTGATCATGGTCAACCGCCAGGTGCGGCTTGCTGCCCGCCCGTCCGGGCTGCCCAGGGCCTCTGACTGGGAGGTAACGAGTGAGCCGGTGCCGGCCGCCGGCCCCGGGCAATTCGTCGTAGCGGTCTCGCATCTGTCCATCGACCCGGCGATGCGGGGATGGATGAACGCCAGCGCCTCCTACATCCCGCCGGTCGAGGTTGGCGCGGTCATGCGTGCTGGCGCGATCGGACTCGTCACGGCGTCCGGGCATCCTGGCTTCGCCGCAGGTGATTACGTCTACGGCGCCTTCGGCGTCCAGGAATACGCCTTGTCCGGCGGCGAGGGCGTCATCAAGCTTGACACCTCACTGGCGGAGCCGACGACCTACCTGGGTGCGCTCGGGATGACCGGGCTCACCGCCTACTTCGCTCTTCTTGACGTAGGGCGGATCCGGGAGGGGGACACGGTCGTCATCTCCGGTGCTGCCGGGGCCGTAGGTAGCGTCGCGGGCCAGATCGCGAAGCTCAAAGGCTGCCGGGTCATCGGTATCGCGGGCGGCCAGGATAAGTGCGGCACGCTGCTAGAGGAGTTCGGCTTCGACGCCGCGATCGACTACAAGAGTGAGAACCTGCCTGCAGCATTGCGGGAGCACGCGCCCGGCGGCGTCGACGTCTATTTCGATAACGTGGGCGGAGATGTCCTCGACGCTGTCCTGACCCGCCTGGCCCGCGGAGCCGTAGGTGAGGAACATCCCAGCGAATTGGGAGGCCGGGCCTTTAGCGAGCCAGTCTTGAAACTGCGGCGAGGACGAAGAGACGTGATTGACGATCATGTCGGCCATGACCCGGTACTCGGCGGATAGCGCAGAGAGGTCATCCCAGGAGCCAAGACGAGCGTCGACCTCGGTGTGGTCCTGGGGATCGAGCCCGCGTCAGCTCCGTCGAAGGGGCGGTAGAACGGGAGGACGTGAACTCCGCCGAACAATCCCTGGAGCGGCCCGCTGAGCAAAGCGCGCAATCCAGCCAGGTCGCCGCCGAAACGGTCCGCGTAAGCGATCAGCTCGGCCTTGGAACGCATACCTCTCCTCATCGCCGCCTGGACCATATCTTCCCAGCGCCGTGCAAACGGACGCGTATCCGCCTCGTGGCTGCAAAAGAGCCGAGGGGTGTTGTATACACCAGGCCGTGGGTCGCGGACTTGATCTTGGATCTTGCCGGGTACCGGGCTGATGAGGATCTTGCGGCGCGGTACGCGGTGGAGCCGTCGGCGGGTGAGGGCGCGTTCTTGGTGCCGATGGTCCGGCGGCTGCTGGCGTCCCTGACGGTCCATGGGCGGAAGCTTTCAGATGCGCGGGAGTCGATTCACGCCTATGAGCTGGACGCTGATTCGGCAGCCCGGGCCGCGCAGCTCGTGGGGCGGGAACTCCGCGAGCATGGTGCGAGCATGCTGGAGGCCCGGGAAGTGGCTGAAGGCTGGGTGAGCGTCGGTGATTACCTGCTGGCGTCCCCGCCGGATCGGCGGGCGGATCTGGTCGTGGGCAATCCGCCGTATATGCGGTATGACGACCTTCCCGCCCAGGCATTGTCGGCCTACCGGCGCCTGTACCCGGCGATGGTCGGCCGGTGTGACATTTACGTGGGGTTCATCGAGGCCGGGCTGCGTCAGCTGAAAGACGGCGGGGTGCTGGGGCTCATCTGCGCGGATCGGTGGATGCGGTCGGCCTACGGTGCTGAGCTGCGGCGCATGATCACGAGCGCGTTCGGGGTTGAGGCGGTCATTGAGATGCATGACGCGCCCGCGTTCGAGGATGTGGTGGCCGCGTACCCAGCGGTGATCGTGATCCGCCGGGCCCCGCAGCGGACGGTGACCGTCGCGAGCGCGGGCCCTGGGGGCCGGGCCGCTGCCCGACGGCGGGAGCCTGGCCGACAGGGTCGCGAGGCTGGCCCGTGGCCGGGTGGACGCTGTGCCGGGATTCGCCGCGACCATGGTGGACCGGTGGTTCCGCGGGACCGCGCCGTGGCCGTCGCTGCAGCCGCGGCAGCTTGGGCTGCTGCAGCGGCTGGAGGCCCGGTTCGGCCCGCTGGAAGACGACCTGACGGGCACGAAGGTCGGCATCGGGGTTGCCACGGGCGCGGACCGCGTGTACATCACCACAGACCCGGAGGTGGCCGAACCCGACCGGGTCCTGCCGCTCGCGATGACCGCAGACACGCGGCATGGCGCTGACGCGGCGACCAATGCCGCCATCGAGGCCTACGGCATCACGGACCTGGCGGAGGTGCGGCAAAGACAACCCCACCAACGTGAGCTTCCCCGCCGACGCCCTCAATTTCCGGCAGTTCGCCGCCGCCGTCGACGCACATGCTCGCGGCTTCATCAACGCACGCCCCTAGCGGTGACACAATCCCAGACCCGCGCGTCAGGCGTCGTTTACATCTGGGATCTCTGTATTGGAGTAGTACGCCTTCTTGAACGGGAAGGCATCTGCGACCCAGCGCCGTAGCGCGACGTAGAGTTTCGTGTAGAAGCCGCGGTGATAGGCATCGGGCGTGACCCACCAGCTCACATCGACGTCGTACTCCAGTAGCGTGTCGGTGAGTGGGGTGCGCCTTCCCATGGGGTAGAGGTAGCAGCATCCGAGGTACTGGTTGTCTGAGTCGTACACGGCATAGGTGAATGAGTATCCTTCGCGGAACTCGAGTTCGTGCCAGACCAGATCGACGTAATTGAAATCCTCGCTGACCGGCTCAGTAGGCCAGCCGCCACCACGAGTCCGTTGGATGATCTCGAGGCTGGCGTTGATTCCTTGCACGTCATCGTGCAGGTCGGCGCGGCTAATCGCTCTGGCGTGGATGTCCTCATGGGCCAGCTCGGTGGGTGGCGTGTACCCGGTGGGCAAGTCGAGGCTCTTGACGAGACCCTTGTAGTCCATGACCGTCTCCTCGTCTAGATGCTGACGAACGTCGAGTTGATGATCTTGCCCATTGCAGGCCTCTGTGTTACCCGTACGGATTCAGCGCCGAAGGTAACGATTTGGTCTCGGCAGGCAAAGTACCCATCCGCCTGATGGCCGGAGCCGAAGTACGGCCGTGGGGGGAAAGCCCGAGTCAGCGCGTGGCCATCAGCGGCACAGCCGTCCTGGTCTGGATCTGACCCGGATGCCTCATTTTGGTGATCGCGGCCTGACTCGGTGTGGAGGTCCGCGGGATCGGTTGCGACCTCTGCTGCGCCGTCCAGGCATGTCCAATTCGCAGCGCAAACAGTCCAGCACGGCAGGGCACTCCCGTCCTGCTCGTCCACCGCAGGGGCGAACGGCATCGTGCCAGCCCCGGAAGGGATACCCATGAGTGGCCAAGATGACATGAGCTCGCCTTCAGGCCGCACTGGTGCTGATCGCGAGGCGCAGCAGCGCCTGTCACGGCGTTCGGTTCTGCGGGGCGCCGCCGGCGCCGGAGTCGCGGGAATCGCCGCCACCGCCCTCGCCAGTACCACGGTACCGGCCTTCGCCGCCTCGGCGCGGCCGGCGGTGCCCGCCGCGCACGGCACGAAGGCCGAGACGAAGGACGCGGACACCGCGGACCAGATCGTCGTACATGTCCGCGATGCCAAGTCGGGAGAGATCGACCTGTTCCGCGGCACAAGCCAAACCCGCGTGCACGACCGGGAGCTGGCCGCACGCCTGGTACGCGCGAGCCGCTGATGAACGCCCAAGCGTCCTGCCATTCTCAGTACAACTTGTGAGGTAATTGATGTCTTCGCATCGCGAGGCACCGGAGATCTCGAAGGATCCGGTCGCCGACAGTACCGATGTCTACGCGTTTGTCAGCCCTGACCAGCCGAACACGGTCACCCTCATCGCCAACTACATCCCGCTGCAGGAGCCCGCCGGCGGCCCGAACTTCTATGAGTTCGGCGACGACGTGCTCTACGAAATACACGTTGACAACAATGGCGACGGCAAAGCCGATATCTCCTACCAGTTCCGCTTCGAGACGGAACTGACCACTCCAGCGAGCTTCCTCTACAACACAGGCCCGATCGGATCGCTCAGCGACCCCAACTGGAACAGCAAGCAGTTCTACCAAGTTACCCGGGTCGACAAATCCGGCGCGCACATCCTGGCCAGCAAGCTCGCCTGCCCGCCGTGCAACGTCGGCGTGCTGTCCACGCCGAACTACGAGGCGAACCTCGGGCATCCGGCCGTGCACTCCCTGGGCAACAACATCAAGGTCTTCGCCGGCCAGCGTGCCGAGGAGTTCTACGTCGACCTGGGCTCGATCTTCGACCTGGGCAACCTGCGCCCGCTCCAGCAGTTCAACGTCTTCGGGAAGGCCGCCGGGCTCAAGAGCGCGCCCGGCGTGAACGCCACTGATCGCCTGAACGTGCACTCCATCGCGATTCAGGTGCCGATCTCCCAGCTGACCGCGACGGGCCGCCCGACGATCGGCGTGTGGACCAGCGCGAGCCGCCGGCGCGTGCGGGTGTCGAGCGAGGAGGAAACCGGCGACTTCTTCAGCGGTCCCTTCAGCCAGGTTTCGCGGCTGGGCAACCCACTTTTCAACGAGGTCATCGTCCCGCTGGGCAAGAAGGACTACTGGAACAAGCAGCAGCCGGCGAACGACATGCAGTTCGCCTCGTTCGTCGCGAACCCCGAACTGGCCGGGCTGCTGCCCGTCCTCTACCCGGGGGCGTTCCCCCATCTCGCTGCCCTCGACAAAGCCGGGACAGCCCGCGCCGACCTGGAGGCGATTCTGCTCACCGGGATCCCGTCCGGCCTGATCAAGGGCTTTACGAACTTCACCGGCCAGACGCAGGCCGACATGCTGCGGCTCAACACGTCGATTCCGCCCACGCCGACCGGCTCCAAGACGTTCAGCATCCTCGGGCTCATCGGCGGTGACCCCGCCGGATTCCCGAACGGGCGCCGGGTGACCGACGACGTGGTCACCATTGAACTGCGAGCCATCGCCGGAGCGGTATTCCCGCTGATCGACCCGAGCTACGTGGTCGACGCGGTCGTCCCTGACGTCACCGACGGCCTGACGGGCAGCAACGTCACCAACCAGCCCCTGTCGGCGTTCCCCTACCTGGGAGTGCCGTACGACGGCTACGACAACCCGTCCTGATCAGATGGATGGGAACACCGGACGCCGGCCGGCACTACAGGCGCTGGCCGGCGCCCGCTTCCCTGTCCCGCGGAATCCCCCGGGTTCTTCAGTCCATAACGACAGCAGGAGCGCATCGCGATGACCGAATCTGCCCCCGGCCCCTCCAGCGCCGGTAGCGTCGTCCTCAACGTCGGGGCCGACATTGGCGCCCTGGTGCTACACACGCCCGCGGACCTTGACGGCCGTGAGATCGAGATCAGCCCATACGGCATCCCGGCCGCCCGGCGTACACACTCACAGGTCCGGGAACGCCGGGCCGGCGGCAGCACGCAGCACGCGGCCGTCTACCCGGGGCTTACCGCCGGTGACTACATCATCTGGCGTGACGCCACCACCCCGGCCGGCACGGTGACCGTCAACGGCAGCCACGTCACCAGCTACCACTGGCCAGACAGTCCGCCGTCCAATCCCGAGCAGTCCTGAGGCCCGGCGGTGTCACGCTTCAAATCTGCTTGAGGAGGGGTGTCCGACCTGGTCATCCTTGATGTGGTGATGGCACGCACGCAGCCGCTCACCCGGTCGGTTTCGCCGTCTCCACGCGCGATCTTCATGACAGTCGCGGGATTCCGCCATGCTGTGTAGTGGATGTCTGCCCCGACTGCCCGACAAGGGGGCCCCAAGATGATCATTGATTGTGCTCACTACCAGGACGGCCGCAGGCAAGGTGAAGGCGCGGTGCCGCTGGAGGAGGCTGCGGCCCGGTGCGGGCAGGGCGGCTTCGTGTGGCTGGGACTGTTCGAGCCGGGACCCGAGGAGCTGGCCCTGGTCCGTGACAGCTTCGGCCTGCACGAGCTGGCGGTAGAGGACGCACAGACCTTTCATATCCGGCCGAAGGTCGAGAGCTACGACGGAGATGTGCGGCTGGTCATCCTGCGTACCGCGCGTTACGACGACGAGGCCGAAGAGGTCGAGTTCGGCGAGATCAGCGTGTTCCTCGCGCCGACCTTCGTGATCACGGTGCGGCAGGGTGTGGCGAGCGAGTTGCGCGAGGCGAGGCAGCGGCTGGAACATCGGCCGGAACTGCTCATCGCGGGCAGCTCAGCCGTGTTGTGGGCGATCCTGGATCAGGTGGTGGACGGGTACGCGCCGGTCGTCGCCGGGCTCGAACGTGACATCGACCAGATCGAGGCCACCGTGTTCTCCGGCGCCGTAGCGCCGACCGAACGGATTTACTCGCTGCGCAGAGAGGCCACCGACTTCTACCGTGCCGTCCACCCGCTGCTCGGCGTTATCGCCACGATCGAACGCGCAGCAGGCCCGGAGTTGCAGCCGTACCTGCGTGACGTCCAGGATCACCTGCTCCTGGTCAACGAGGAGGTCGCCGCCCAACGAGACCTGCTCGGCACGGTCCTGGAGGCAAACATGGCGGTGATCTCGGTCGAGCAGACGAAGGTCAGTGTCCGGCAGAACGCCACCATCGAGCAGCTCACCATCCTGGCCACGGTCTTCCTCCCGCTGACGTTCATCACCGGCTTCTTCGGCCAGAACTTCGCCTGGCTGGTCGGACGCATCAACGACCTCGCCGCGTTCCTCGTCTTGGGCATCGGCGGTCTCGCCGTGCCGTTGGTGCTGCTGTTCTGGTGGCTGAGACGCCGCAGGCTTCACACGAGCACCGGCACCGTGCTCCACGACGGCCGGTTCTAGAAGCGCGTTGGCCAGGTATGGACCGGCTCGTTGGTGTGCATGTGCTCGATGTAGCGCCGGGTCATCAGCCGCAGTGCCTCCGGGCGGTCGGTAGCGCTGCCCTGGTCGGGTCCTGCGATGGTGGCTATCTGCCAGGCGGCGCCGGTCTGGCCGGTAAGGCAGCGCTGCTCGATGATCCCCAGCAGGCGGTCGGCATGGACCGGATTAACGCCCCAGCGGCCGAGTCCCTCGCGGGCCAGCGGCACCAGGCGGCGCAGTATGAGCTCGGCTGCTGGCGCTTCACCGAGGCCCGGCCAGTAGAGTTGCGCATCCAGGCCGTAGCGCGCTGCCTCATGAAGGTTCTCGGCCGCGGTGGCGAATGACATCTGGGTCCAGACCGGGCGCTGCGCCTCGGCGAGGGCACGCACGAGTCCGTAGTAGAACGCCGCGTTGGCCATGACGTCAGCGACGGTCGGGCCAGCCGGGAGGACCCGGTTTTCCACCCGCAGGTGCGGCTGGCCGTCGACCACGGCATAGACGGGTCGGTTCCAGCGGTAGATAGTTCCGTTGTGCAGGCTCATTTCGGCCAGCTGCGGGCAGCCACCGCGCTCAAGCACCGCCAGCGGATCCTCGTCGTCGCAAATCGGCAGCAACGCTGGAAAGTACCGGATGTTCTCCTCGAACAGATCGAACACCGACGTGATCCAGCGCTCGCCGAACCACACGCGGGGCCGCACTCCCTGCTGCTTCAGCTCATCCGGCCGGGTGTCCGTGGCCTGCTCAAACAGCGTGATCCGGGTCTCATGCCACAGCTGCCGGCCAAACAGGAACGGGGAGTTGGCCGCCAGCGCGACCTGCACGCCCGCAATCGCCTGGGCAGCGTTCCAGTAACTCGCGAAGGCGTCGGGGCTGACCTGGACATGAAGCTGCACGCTCGTGCAGGCAGCTTCGGGGGTGATGCTGTCCGCATACGTGAGGAGTTGCTCGGCGCCGTCGATCGCGATGCGCATGTCCTCCCCGCGCGCCGCGAAGATCTGCTCGTTGAGCACCCGGTAGCGGGCGTTGGCCGACAGGGTCCCCTCGTGCATGTGATGTTCTTGCAGTGTCGGCAGGATGCCGATCATGACCAGACGGCTGCCGGTGCCGCGGGCCTTGGCGTCTGCGGCATTGAGGCTGGCGCGGATCTCCTGCTCCAGGTCCCCTAGCGCGTCACCATAAAGCTGGCGGGGCGGCACATTGATCTCGAGATTGAACTGCCCAAGCTCGGTCGCCCAGGCCGGGTCCGCGATCGCGTCGAGCACTTCGGCGTTGCGCATGGACGGCGCCCCGCGGGAGTCGGCCAGGTTCAGCTCGATCTCCACGCCCACCCGCGACGGATCGGACTCGAACAAGCGCTCGCGCAGCATCCGGGCGAACACGTCCAGCGAGCGCTGCACCTTGTCCCGGTACTTGCGCCTGTCCTCGCGGCTGATCTCGATCGCCTGTATGTCACGGCCCATAAGGCCCCCGCTCAATGAGATAGGGAGACCATGTACCCCTGCAGGCACTGTACACATTCGCACGGCGGCGGGGCGCCATTGTCACCGCCGCGTGGAGCAGGCACTATGTGCGGGTGATTGGCGCAACTGGAGTGGCGGGTGCCTGGGCAGGCGACGCCGTGGCGATTTTCCGGGTGCCCGATCCGGCGCACCGGCTGGCGGGCGTGCGTCTCAGGCCGGACGTGCGCATCGCTGGCGACCTGCTCGACTTCCGCCGCATCGGCGCTGAGTGGGAGCTGGTCATCGGCCGGCCGCCGGTGAGCCGGATGGAGTACCTGGTCGAGCTCCGCTACTCCGGCGGCAGCAACGAGATCGTGCCGCATCCGGGTAACCCACGGCAGGTCGAGGGCGCGTTCGGGACGAAGAGTGTTCTTGAATTTCCCTCCTACGCGCCGCCCGGCTGGCTCATGGCCCCCGCCGAGCCGGGCCGCAGCCACGCCTTCGGCGTGCCTGTCCCCTGGCTCGACGGCGCGATCTCCGTGCGGACGTGGTCTCCGGCCGGTGCCGGGGACGACGAGCCACTCCCGCTGCTCGTGGTGCACGACGGGCCGGAGTACGACGTGCTGGCCAGCCTCACCCGTTACCTCTCGGCGGGTGTGGCCGGGGGATGGCTACCGCGCCTGCGAGCCGCGCTGCTCGACCCAGGGCCGCGGGACCGCTGGTATTCCGCCAACACGCGCTACGCTCGCGCGTTGCGGCTCGCGGTGATCCCCGCCCTGGCCAGCCGGCTGGCGACCACCGTGCGGGTAGGAATGGGCACCAGCCTCGGCGGCCTGGCGATGCTGCACGCCCACTGCCGACATCCCGACGCGTTCGACGCGCTGTTCCTGGAATCCGGCAGCTTCTTCAGCCCGCTCTTCGACAGTCACGAGCGGCGGTTCCCCTACTACCAGCGCATTGTCCGGTTCGTAGCCGACGTGCACCGTGGCACGCTCCCAGCCCGGCGGGTGCCAGTGGTCCTCACCTGCGGCGCGATCGAGGAAAACGCCGAGAACAACCGCCTCATGGCGCAGAGCCTGCGTGCGCAGGGTTACCAGGCGGCGCTGCATGAGGTACCCGACATGCACAACTACACAGCCTGGCGTGACGCGTTCGATCCCCATCTCACGCGGCTGCTCCAGCAGGTGTGCCCATGAGCCGGGAGGTGGCCGAGCTATGGTCGGATGCCCTCGGTGCCGCGGGCACGATTATCCGCTACGGCCACTGGGGACGCGCGGTGCTGGCGTTCCCCTCTGAGCAGGGCAGGGCCTGGGATTTCGAGAACAATGGCATGGTCGGCGCGGTGGCTGACCTGATCGACGCGGGACGGTTGAAGGTCTACTGCGTCGACAGCTACGACGCGGCGTCGTGGTCCAACCAAGACGTCCCGGTCGAGGAGCGGGCGCGCCGGCACGGCTGCTACGAGTCGTGGATTCTTAACGATGTTCTGCCGTGGATCTACCAAGACTGCGGGGGTGCGGCGGAGGTGGTGGCCCTCGGCTGCAGCTTGGGTGCCTTCCACGCGGCCAATTTCGCGCTCAAAAGGGCCGACCTGTTCCCACAGGCGATGTGCTTCTCAGGTAACTACGACCCCGCATCGTGGCATGAGTGGGGCGAGCGGGGCACTGCGGCATACTTCAACAGCCCCCTCGACTATGTCGGGCACCTGCATGGCGACCATCTCGACTGGCTGCGCGGCCGCGTCAGCCTGCTGCTGGTGTGCGGCCAGGGCCAATGGGAGGACACCACAGGGTCGCTGCCGAGCACGAAGCAGTTCGCCGCGCTGCTCGCCAGCAAGGGCATCGGGCATGAACTTGACCTGTGGGGCCACGACGTGCCCCACGACTGGCCTTCGTGGCGCGCCCAGGTGGCCCATCACATGCCGCGATTCTGCTGACGACGGGAGCCCTCATTGACAGCTACGAGGCACCTGATCGGATTGCTGCTCGGTACCGAGGAGGACTGGCCGAGGGCGTTCAAGGAGATCCTGCGCCGGCTCGGCCCGGTCGCAGGCGCGGGCGGCACCCGGCACGTCTTCGACTGTGAGCGGATAACCATCGAGCCATTCGGCCCGCGTGACCGGCCCCGCTACGACCTGGTCATCGACCGGCTCGCGTACTGGTACTACCACCCACGGGAATGGCTGAAGAAGGTCGCCCTGATGGACGGCGTATACCTGCTGAACAGCCCATTCACGGTTCAGTCCATGGAGAAGCACGCGGCCTACTGCGCGATGATGCGACTGGGGCTCAAGGTGCCTGAAACGGTGCTCGTGCCGTACAAGAATCCAGTGGACAACGCTCGCTACGCTTCCACCGCCGCCCAGTACAACAGACCCGGACGGTCCAGTCGACCTATCCGGCCCACGAGCACGACCAGTTCATCGCGCACCTGCGAGGCCTGCTCGGCCTGTGGGTTCGTGACGAGAGCACCCGCCTGCGGACCGCCTGACGTATAGGCCGCACGCCGACACGCCGGATAGCCCGGAGCACGCGCTGTGAGTCAGCCTGGGAACGACAGTGCGCGGGTGAGCGCGGGCGCCACATCGGCCAGCCTCGCAACTGGCTGACTGATGCCGCCGCCGCTGCGAGCCAGGGCTGCGGAAGCCTTCCGGGACTCCGCTGAGGGGAGCGGGCACAGCACCTGCAGCTGGCCAGTCCCCGTCAGCGCGGACGCCGGGTTGTCACCTGCCGTCCGCAGGCAGTCGGAGAGCAGGACGGTGACCCGCTCACCCGCGGCCGCCCCGGCCAGCTGGGCGGCCGCCGCCCGGAGGGCGCCGGCCAGGTCGGTTGCTCCATGCCCGCGCAGCCCCACCAAGTCGCCGACCAGCTCCTCGGGCACCCGCCGGGAGCCGTGCGCCTGCAACACGGTGACATCACTACTAAAGGCAATCACCCCGGGATCCAGCCCGCCGTCGGCGGCGAGAACGACACCGGCCGCCGCAACGGCCGCGATCGCAACCGCCAGCCCGGACATCGAGCCGCTGGTGTCGACCAGCAGGCAGACCGCCCGACGATGCGCCCGCCAGGACCGGGTCACCAGCTCACCGGGGGGCGGGGGCCAGGCGCCCGACAACCGGTCGAGCGTGCTGTCCAGATCGACATCCCCATCGCCTCGCGTGCTAGGACCTAGCCGGCGGGTACCACGAGACTGATTCCAGCCCGCCGCACCGAGCCGCACGAAAACGCGCGGCGCCAGCATGCGTGCGGCAGCCCGCAGCTCCCGGTCGGTGGCGAGCGTCAGGTCGGCGAGCAAGGTCGCCGCGCCATCCGGGTCGTCGGCTAGCAGCCGGACCAGCGCGCTGTCATCCAGCTGGCCCACATCGGGTGAGACATCCGCGAACGAGGAATGCGCCAGGGCCAGCTCGGAACGGCTGATGGTCCGCCGTGCGCGGCCGCGGCCGCGGTCACGGCGGAGGCTGGAGCGGGACTGGCCGGGATGACTGCGGCCTGCCGCCTGCGCCGGCAGGCCGTCAGCTTTTCCCCGGCCATCCAGGGCGGCTCCCCCGCTGGCGCCTCCGGTGGCCGGCCGGGGGCGCTCGCCGCCGGCCGGCCCGGGCGGCGGCGCGCCGGCCGGCCAGAGCTGGCTGAGTAGCTCGTCGAGGACTGACTCCGCGCTGCGGTCACAGCCATCGGCGATCTTGATCCGGCCGGACAGCGCGGCGTAGGCGGCGTCCTGGGCCGTGGCACGCGACATGCCGGACTCGCCGCGTAGCCGCGTCAGCCCGGTGAGCAGCAGCACCAGGTCGATCGCGCCCCGGACCGAGGCGCCCATGCGCACATCGCGATGGTCGCGGGTGGCACGGGCAAGCGTCACCGCAAGATCCACAACCTGGCCATTCTCGCCGGTGACCATCGCGGTAATCTCCCGCTCCGCTGCCGCGTCCTGATAGCCGAGCACCACCCGGCAGATCCGGTCCGCGATGGCCTGGCTCACCCTCGCGGTCCCCACCGCGTCGAACGGGTTCATCGCCGCGATCAGCCGGAACTCGGCGTCGGCGGCCACCATGCCGAGGCGGGGCACGGCGATCTCGCCTTCGGTCAGGACGGTAATCAGGACGTTCAGCGTCTCCTCGGGAATCCGGTTGAACTCCTCCAGGTAAAGCAGGGCTCCGCCCCGCATCGCCTGCAGCAGCGGGCCGTCGGAGAAGCTGGCCGGCACATAACCATCGGCCAGCACCTGCGCGGGGTCGTACTGGCCGATCAGCCTGGCCGGCGTCAACTCGGCGTTGCCCTCGACGAAGACGACGTCCCGGCCTGCGTTGCTGGCGACGTACCGCAGCAGCGTCGACTTGCCGGTACCCGGCGGTCCCTCGATCACGACGTGCCGGCCGGCCTGCAACGCCACCGTCAGTACTTCACGCTCGCGCCGCAGCCCTACGACTGCCTGGCCACCAGATGATGGCGTCATAGCGCTGTCCGGATGGCTTGCAGATCAGGAACTGGAGTGCAGGATGACACCGCGGATGTTCTTGCCGTCCAGCAGATCCTGGTAACCCTGGTTGACTTCGTCCAGCGTGTAGGTCGCGGTGATCAGCTCGTCCAGCTTCAGGTCACCGGACTGGTACAGCTCGACCATGCGGGGGATGTCGTGGAACGGGTCGCCGGAACCGAACAGGCTGCCCTGGATGCGCTTCTCGAACAGGGTCAGGATGGCGCCGGGCAGCTCGATGGTGTTCTTCGTGGGATCGGCCAGGCCCGTCACCACGACCGTGCCGCCCTTGCGGATCGCGTTGAACGCGCTCGTGACGACCTCGGAGGTCACCACGCCGACCGTGACGATCGCCTTGTCGGCGCCGACCCCGCGGGTGAGCTGACTGATCAGCTCCTGAGCCTGCTCGGCGGTCTCGCAGCTGTGCGTGGCCCCGAACTGTTCGGCTGCCTCACGCTTGTTCGCCAGCGGGTCGATCGCCACCACATTGCGGGCGCCCGCCAGCGCTGCTCCCTGCACGGCATTGATGCCGATGCCGCCGATGCCGTAGATCGCGATGGTGTCGCCAGGCTCAGTGGCGGCGGCGTGCACCGCGGAGCCGAAGCCGGTGGGAACCCCGCAGCCGATCAGGACGACCTTGTCCAGCGGCAGGTCGTTATCCACCTTGATGGCCGAGTTCTCGGAGATGACCGCGCGCTCGGCGAACGTGCCGATCATGCACATGCCGCCCAGGTCCTCGCCATCCTTGTGGAACCGGTAGGTACCATCGGGCAGCATTCCGTCCAGGATGGTGGCACCCATGTCACAGAGGTTCGACTTGCCGGTCGAGCACCACCGGCAGTGACCGCATACTGGCAGGAACGAGCAGATCACATGATCGCCGGGCTTCAGCCTGGTGACACCTTGGCCGACTTCCTCGATGATCCCGGCGCCTTCATGGCCGCCGACGATCGGGAAGCGCGGCACGATGTCGCCGTGCCGCAGGTGCTCGTCGGAGTGGCACAGGCCCGCCGCCACGTAGCGGATCAGTACCTCGCCGGCCTTCGGCGGATCCAGGTCGACCTCGGTGACCTCGAAGTCCTGGCCCACTCCACGCAGAATTGCGGCTCTAGTCTTCATCGACCCCTCCTCGTTTCCGGCTCGCACAGCTACCATCGACGTGCCCGGCGCCTCGATTGAAGGGCGGGCGGGCGCACCGCGGCCCAGTGCCAGCAGCAATCGCCACCATAGGTCGGGTACAGCCGTGTCGGCTAGCCCCGAGGGTGTCTGAGGCCACCGAATTCAGCTGCCGTCGAAACTCAGCCAGGGTTCCGGGCGGGAGCCTGGTGAACTGCGGGAACGCTGGTTAGCGCGCCCGTGAGGTACTGGGCTTGACTGCCTGGCCGCAGGGCCGCGACGATCCCGCCGACATCACCGCGCTGGTGTGGGTGGCGTGGCACCGGTGGTCTCGCCGTTCAGGTCCGCGGGGCGGGCGGGGACACGGTCCGATACGGCCAGTCAGTCTCGGGCCTGCCGGGGTTTGGCCCCGCGATGCCCGGCTGGCACATTCCCGCCCGCGCTCAGTAGCCACTCCAACGGTACGCTTCCAGCATCCGGGGTTAGCTGAGGCGAGCGTGTGCGGGGGATGCCATGACAGCCGATCTGTCCGGGCAGGTACGGACGATCTGCCTAGCGCTGCCCGAGGTTACCGAGCGGCTCAGCCACGGCGCGCCGACTTCGTTCGTCAGGGACAAGAGCGCGTTCGTGACGCTTTGGGCACGAGGCCACCACGCGAACGGCTTTCCGCATCTGTGGTGTGCAGGCCTGCCGGGGGCGCAGCACGAACTCGTCACGTCCGAGCCCGGCCGGTTCTTCCGGCCGCCCTATGTGGGCGGCAGGGGATGGGCTAGAGCCAGGCAGCGAGGGCTCGGTGACATGACCACCGGCGGCGCAGGCTAGGCGACGGCGAACACGGCGCTGGCCTTCGCGACAGGTTTACCCGCAACATCGACCCTGCCGTCGGCGAAGGCCAGCCGGCGGCCGGCCCGCGTCACCGTGGCGCTCGCTTCGAGCCAGTCGCCATCGTGCGCGGCCGCGACGTAATCGACCGTCAGGCTGACGGTGAGCAGGTTCGCGTCCCGTGGCGCGTGCGTGCCGCAGTTGCGCCCGCAGACGACATCGAGCAGCGCCGCCAGGACCGCGGCATGAACAAAGCCACGGGCATTGCAGTGCGCGGTCCGGGCGCGCAGGCCCAGCAGGATGCCGCGCTCCCCGGTCTTGGTGTAGACCGGCCCGATCATGTCGAAGAACGGGCCCGTCCGTTCCGAAGGCCCGAAACCGGCGGGCACTTCAGCACTCATCACGCCAGCCCAAGCTCCGTGAACAACGTCGCACCACGGCAGTCTCTCACCAGACGCTCCTGCCACCACACGCCACGGCCAACGCTACGAGCCACGCCAAGGGCGGCGATGAGGCGATCTGGGGTCCGAAATGTGATGCGAGTCACAGGATCGCTGACTGTCCCGGGCTCCTCTTCCTGGTGAGAAGTCCCGCCAAGAAGGAGGAACCATGGGGATCACCACCCCGCCGCTTGCTGGGGGCCCGGTCCCGGGCGGCCGGCACGAGAGCTACGCCGAGGATCCGCCGCCGGGCCCCAGCGCCCGGCCGTTCCCGCACGTGCCCGGCGTGACGCACCGTTTCGTAGACGTGGGGGGCGTGCGGCTGCACGTCGCCGAGGCGGGCAGCGGCGATCCCGTCGTGCTGCTGCACACCTTCCCGCAGCACTGGTACGCCTGGCGGCACGTCGTCCCGCTGCTGGCCGGTCAGTACCGGCTGATCTGCCCGGACTGGCGCGGCTTCGGCTGGTCAGAGGCCCCGCCGCGCGGCTACGACACCGCAAGCCGGGCCGCCGATATCCTCGCGCTGATGGACGCACTCGGGCTGCACCGGGTGCCGCTGATCGCGCATGACTGGGGCGCCCACGCCGCCTTCCGGCTCGCCCTGCGGGCACCCGGGCGGGTCAGCCACCTGTTGGCAGTCAACGCCGCGCACCCGTGGCTGCGGCAGCGGCGGCTGCTCCCGCAACTGTGGCGGTTCTGGTACACCGCGTTTTTTGAGTACCCGGGGATCGGGCGGGCGGTGCTGCGCAACTGGCCGGGCCTGACCCGGTTCCTGCTGCGGCACGGGGCGGCCGGCCCGGCGGCGTGGCAGCCCGGCGAGGTCGGGGAATTCGTCGCGGCCAGCCGCCAGCCGGGCAGCGCCCGGGCCGGCGAGGCGCTGCACTGGCAGTTCGTACTGCATGACATCCCGGCGATCATCCTCCGTCGGCACCGCAGCCTGAGGCTCGCGGTGCCCACGGTGATCCTCGCGGGTGCCGAGGACTGGATGCTGCCGCCGAGAATGCTGGGCGGTGGCGAGCCCCACGCCGACAGCCTGCAGTTGCGGGTCGTTGCGGGGGCGGGGCATTTCCTCCCCGCCGAGCGGCCCGCGATGGTGGCAGAAGCGGCCCGCGAGCTGTTCCGGCGGAGATGACCGCCACGACACAATGGTGTTGATGACAGGGCCACCCGAGATCGACCCGGCGCTGGTCCGCGCGGCGCAGCGCGGCGACCGGATCGCCGTGGCAGACCTGATGGACGCGCTGGCCCCGTATGTGGGCCGGGTGTGCGGCCCGATCGCGCTGCACGACGGCCCGGACGCCGCCCAGGAGGCACTGATCGCGATCTTGAAGAATCTTCGCGGCCTGCGCGACCCCGGCGCCATCTACGGCTGGGCGCGCGCGATCGCCGTGCGGGAGGCCGTCCGGGTGGCCCGCAAGGCCGCCCAGGCTGTCCCGGCGGAACTCACGGATGTCCCCGCGCGGGGGGATCCGGAGCTGGCCGCCGACGTCCGCGACGTGCTGGCGCGGCTCTCCCCCGGCCACCGCGCGGTCCTTGTCCTCCGTGACCTGGAGGGACTGGACGAGCAGGCGGCCGGGGATCTGCTCAACGTGCCCGCCGGGACCGTGCGCTCGCGGTTGTTCAGGGCCAGGCGGAGCTTCCGGAAGGCGTGGGCGCCGTGAACCAGGAATGGCCCGTGGCCGAGCTCGACCCGGTCCGCCGGATGCGGGTCATCGCCGCAGCCACCCCCGGCGTGGCCTACGCGGAGAAACTCATCCCGGCGCCGTTTAGCGCCGTGTGGGCAGCCGCCAGCGACCTGGAACGCGAACTCCCCCGCATGATCACCGACCTGCGGTCATTCGAGATCACCAGCGCCCGGGGCGAGCGGATGACCGCCCACGCCAGCGGCAGGCTCGGCCAGCGGGCCAGGTTCGACGTGGTGCTGCGGCCGGGGTGGTGCGTGATGCAGAGCCGGTTCCTCATCGGTGGCATGGCCGCCGTCCCCGAGGCCGGCGGCACCCGGTTCGCCTTCCTCGGCGGTCTCCGCCTCCCGGGGATGCGGCTGCTCGGCCCGGTGCTCCGCCCGGCCGTCAGGAAGCTTGCCCTGCGCCCCATCAGCCGGCTGGAGCACCGGCTCCAGGCCCGCTGACCGGCCACCCACGGCTACCCAGGATCCCGAGGAACCCGTCAGCCCTGCGCACTGGCGCGTCGCCTGCCGTGCCGCGGGCGCCACCGTGCCCGCTCCGGCTGCGGTGAGCGGGGCTATCGACCGGGCGGCCGCCGGGCGCGATGATGACGTGAGGAGATGAGTATGCGGGTACTGATGATCGCGCCCCCGGGCGCGGGCAAGGGGACTCAGGGCGCGCTGATCGCAGCGCACTTCGACATCCCCCACATCGCGACCGGTGAACTGCTGCGCGATCACGTCGCGCGGCGGACCGCGCTCGGCCTAGCCGTTCAGAAGTATCTCGACCGCGGTGAGCTCGTGCCCGACGAGGTCGTGCTCGACATGGTGCGGGAGGCGATGGTCGCCGCCAAGGCGGCCGGAGGCGGCTATGTCCTCGACGGAATCCCGCGGAACATGCACCAAGCCCGCGCGGCCTACCTGATAGGCCGCGAGCTCGGGATGACCGCGGATGTGGCGCTGCACCTGCAGGCTGACGATGAGGAACTCATGCGCCGGTTGCTCGCGCGAGCTGCGATCGAGCATCGCTCCGACGACACCACAGACATCATTGCCCAGCGCCTTGCCCTCTACCACGAGGTGACATCCCCCATCCTCTCGTGGTACCGCGACCGCGGAATCCTGGTGTCCGTGGACGCGATGCGCTCCGCGCATCAGGTCGGGCGCGAAATCCTCACCGCCCTCGAAGCCATGCGTCCGCTCCTAGACCATGTGCCCGCGCAGGCACGGCGCCCCACCGACCTCACCAGCCTGGCAGAGGCGTTCGGCGCGACCGGCTCCGCCGCCGGCACATCCGGCTGAGCTGACGGGTTCACCGCCGGTCACGAGCAGTCGCCGCTATCGAGGCGCGCTGGCCTGACGCGCAGCCGGGCGCGGGCCCAGCCGGGCGATCGTGGACAGATCGGATGGCACTACGCCACTCGGCTGCACAGTGCTCTCGTTACTGCAGCCCCGCCGAATCCGGAAACAACCGCCACAACAAGATCAAAAAGATAGCCTGACCAAGTTATCAGCCTGTCCGTCAGGGCGGGCAAACACGACGGAGCCGTGGCACCGGACGAGTCCGGGTGCAGGCTCGAGTGCAGGGCCCGGACGGGGCAGGGGTGGGAACGATGTTCGGCGAAGGGGATCGGGTGAACCTGACTCGCATAGGTGGGCTGGGCGTGGCTGTGGCCGCAAGCCTGGCAACGGTCGCAACAGGGCTGGCGCCGGCGGTGGCGCAAGCAACTGCTCCGGGGGGCAGCGCGCCTCCCGCGGTGACGCACTACACCGGCACACCGGGGGTGGCCCGGATGATGGCCGGGAGCGCGCCGGCCGCCGCGACGCCACGAGTGTTCCCGAGAGGGGCCCGCCGACTGCCGTCCGGCCACTTCTCGCCGACCGAGGGGGTGCCCGGCGCGTCGGCGCCAGCGGCCGCGCCAGCTTCGGTGGCGGCTTCGGCGGCGACGACCACGAGCTCTCCTCTGGTCAATTTCAATGGCGTCAGCAGCCGGGACAGCCAGTTCACCAACTACGAGCAAAAGTTCGAACCGCCGGACCAGGGGCTGTGCAAAGGCAACGGCTTCGTGCTCGAGGCGGTCAACTCCGCGTACAGCATCTACAGCACGACCGGGAATTCGCTGCGCGGGCCCTTCAATATCAACGACCTGTTCAACGTGGGCGGCAAGGAGTTCACCAGCGACCCGCGCTGCTGGTTCGATCCCGCAACCCAGACCTGGTTCGCGACCATCCTGTTCCTGAACGACTCGTCCACCGCGTCATCCCTGCTCATCGCCGTCCGGCACGACCCGGACCCGCGCGGGCTGTGGAACGAGTACTCGATTGACACGACGAACCTGGGCGGGAACGGCTGCCCGTGCTTCGCTGACCAGCCGAGGCTGGGGATCGACCAGACCAATCTGTACGTCACCGCTGACGAGTTCTCGATCCTCGGGCCGCAGTTCAACGGTGCGGAGATGTTTGCCATCGACAAGTCCGACCTGGTCGCCGGCGTCACGACCCCGCACTTCGTGCACTTCGCCAACCTGCAGATCGACGGCCAGCTCACGCTGGCGCCGCAGCCCGCCCTGTCCACGGGGAAGCCGAACGCCGAGTACTTCCTCAGCTCGCTGGACTTCACCGGCACCGGAGACAACCGCATCGGTGTGTGGGCCATGACCAACCGGGACCAGGTCGGCGCGGGCGGTACCCCGGTGCTGTCCAGCACCGTCATCAGTTCCGAGGCGTACGCCATCCCGCCTCCGGCTCCGCAGAAGGGCGCCACGAGCAAGCTGGACTCCGGCGACGACCGGATGCAGCAGACGGAATTCGTCGGCGGCACGGTCTGGGGTGAGCTGACGACGGCGGTGCAACCTGCCGGAGACAGCTCGGTACGCGCAGGCGGCGCCTGGTTCCAGGTGAAGCCGAAGCTCGGCGCGGCCGGGATCAGCGGTGCGTCGATCGTCCGCCAGGGCTACATCGACTCCGCCGGCCGGTATGAGCTGTATCCAGCGGTGCAGCCGGACGCGGCCGGGAACGCGGCGGTCGTCTTCACCCAGACCAGCACCACGCAGTTCCCAAGCGCCGCCTACGCCACCCTGAAGGCCGGCGGCAGCAACTTCGGGCCGCCGGTCGTGGCCGCGTCCGGGACCGGGCCGTACGACCCGAAGGCGACGCGTTGGGGTGACTACTCCTTCGCGGTTCCGGACGGCACGTCGGACTCCGCGTGGTTCGCCACCGAATACATCCCGCCCAGGTCGAGCCAGACCACGACCGGGGCGCGCAACTGGGGGACGCGCGTATTCAAGGTCCCGCTCGGCTGACGGTCACGGCCCGGCCCACCCCGGTTATCGTAATCAGCGATAACCGGGGTGGGCTCAATCTCATCGGCCGTGGTCAGCGTTCGGTGCGCCAACTCCGGACAGTGGGAGATGGGAAAGCGCGTCGCCATCGCCCACCCAGATCGTCCGGGTGCCGGTCGCGGTCGTCCACTGCTGATGGACCTGGTCCCAGTACTGGAAGGATCGGGCGTCAAGTGTGATCGTCACGTGCCGGGTCTGACCCGCCTCCAGGCTGACCCGCTGGAAGCCGCGAAGCGAGCGGACCGCCTGCTGGACGCTGGCGGGCACGTCCGCCGCCGCCCCGACGTATACCTGCGGCACCACGGTACCCGTGACCTGGCCGGTGTTCGTCACGTCGAAGCTGACGTTGATCCCCCCGTCGTCGGTGGGCTTCAGGTGGAGGTCCGACCATCGGAACCTGGAGTAGGACAGGCCGGTCCCGAATGCGAACGCCGGGGTGATGCCTTCCTGGTCGAAGAATCGGTAGCCGGAGTAGATTCCCTGGGTGAAGCTGGCCGAGCCGCCACCTGCGGGTCCTCCTCCTCCGGAGCCGATGCGCTCAGGATGGGGGCCAGCGGTGTCGCCGGGGTAGAGCGGGGTTGTCTGGTTGTAGCCCCAGATGGTGTCGGTGGCGTTGGCCGGCCAGGTCAGCGAGGTGTGCCCGCTGGGATTGGCCAGACCGAGCAGAAGGCGTGCCGTCGACGTACCGCCCTCCTGGCCGGCGAACCACATCTCGAGCACGCTCTTGACGTTGTTGCGCCAGGGGGTGAGCACCGGGTTCGCCGTGTTGAGCACGACCACGGTGTTCGGGTTGGCCGCGGCGACGGCGTTGATGAGGTTGGTGCTGTCCGCGGACAGTGAGATCGGTGCCGAGATGGTGCCGGTCCCGTACGGGTTGGGAATGCTCGAGGTTGCGCCGACGCCGTCGTTGACGAAGACCAGCGCCAGCTTCTTGCCCACCGCCGCGGCCGCCGCGTCGGTGATGTCGCCGTTCGTCCGCGAATAGGCGAAGCGGAAGCTCGCGGGGCCGGAGGTGGTGTTGTTGAAGGTGATCGTGACCGGGTGGTACGAGCCACCCGGCAGGCTGCCCGCGACGAACTGGCGGTTGACCAGCAGGCCCTCGGTATAGCCGGCGTTCGTCGGGCTTCCGGGCACCGTGTTGCCATAGACGTTGGACGCCGTCGAGAGATTCTGAGGCGTCCCGTCG
>WNFF01000095.1_pt1 | contig 55859 bp, 41 predicted proteins | sample 5400441 | NCBI WGS metagenome assembly WNFF01 (sample SAMN13153345, study PRJNA577476) | soil metagenome | isolation source: 120 cm saprolite under Douglas fir tree site 2 hole 3 replicate 1 | place: USA:California | collected 2015-04-18 | reverse complement strand
GAACCCGTCGAAGCCAAGAGCTAGCCTCGACGGTTGCATTCAATCTAAAGTATTCAACAGCCTGTCCCCTCGCTTAGTCTGGGGACGGGCCTTTTCTTTCTGCAGATTTTTTATGGTTCAACTCTTCGCAAAGGTACGTCAAGCAGCAGGCGCTTAGCCCGCGGCAAGTTCCTCGTCGCCCACGGATCGTCGCAAGCGAAACCACAGCCATAGCACGGCAAAAGCGGCAAACGCTCCAGCGGAATCGACCACAGAGTCATATGCGGACGCCGTGCGGCTTGCTACAAACGCCTGGTGGATCTCGTCCATCGCCGAATAGCCTGCCGCGCAGAACAATGCCGCCAGGCCCCACGACCACCGCCAGCCTCTTCGTTCGCCGCGAACGCCGCGGTACAGCAGGAGGCAAAACACGAAGTATTCGCTGAAGTGCGCGCATTTTCGAATGAAGTAATGGATCGAGCTGAACTGATGTTCTGTCAGCGAAGGCATCAGCCATCGCACAAGAGGTTCGAGCACCGAGGCCGTATGTTCCGCCGAGAAGGTATCCGTAGACATCGAGAAAATCACGCAGGCCCAGCCGATGGCCGGCCACCAGACTCGAAACCAGCTCCACGCCCGCGGCGGGCGCAGGCGCGATTGAATCTCGGAGAGCTGCGGAGCGGGGCGCGGATTGCGCCAAGGCTGCGGGTCAGGCACTAAGAACGTACTCCCTCTGCCATTTTTACTGGATCTCTTCCGTACGGCCTATTCCATCCGATAGTTCGGCGCTTCCTTGGTGATCACCACGTCGTGGACGTGGCTTTCTCGCAGCCCCGCGGCCGTGATGCGCACAAAGCTGCTCTTCTCGCTCAATTGCTGCAGCGTTGGCGCTCCCACGTAGCCCATGCCGCTTTTCAATCCTCCCACGAGTTGGTCGGTCAGCGCGGACAGCGGCCCCTTATAAGGGACGCGCCCTTCCACGCCTTCGGGTACGGATTTCCCGCGGTCGCCCGTATCCTGAACCGTGGCATAGCGGTCCGAACCCGCATCCATCGCGCCCGTCGACCCCATCCCGCGATACGACTTGAAGGTCCGGCCTTGGTAAAGAATTGTTTCGCCCGGAGACTCCTCCGTCCCGGCGAACAAGCTGCCGATCATCACGCAGGATGCCCCGGCCGCGATGGCTTTCGTGATGTCGCCGGAATACTTGATGCCGCCATCGGCAATGAGGGGCACGCCGGTGCCTTTCGCCGCGCGCGCTGCCTCCATCACCGCCGTCAGTTGCGGAACGCCCGCGCCGGTCACCACGCGCGTGGTGCAAATGGACCCCGGGCCAATCCCGACTTTCAGTCCGTCAATTCCGAGCGCGATCAAATCCTTCGCGCCTTCGAATGTGGCCACGTTCCCGGCGACAATCTGCATTTCCGGCAAACGGTGACGAATCGCTTTGATCGCCTCCAGCACACGCGCGGAGTGGCCGTGCGCCGTATCAATCGCTAGCACGTCTGCTTTGGACTTGGCCATCTCCACCGCGCGCTCTAGGAAATCGCCCGTCGCGCCCACGGCGGCGCCAACGCGCAAGCGTCCCTGCTCGTCTTTTGTCGAGTGCGGATACTCGAGTTTTTTCTGGATGTCCTTGACGGTGATGAGGCCCTTGAGGTTGAAGTCTTGATCCACAACGAGAAGCTTTTCGATGCGGTGCTTTTGCAGGATGCGCTCGGCTTCTTCCAGCGTCGTGCCCACCGGTACAGTTACAAGATTTTCTTTCGTCATCACCGAGCTGACCAGTTGCGCGTGATTCTTTTCGAAGCGCAGGTCGCGGTTGGTCAGGATGCCGGTCAGCCGCGAGCCGCGGGTCACCGGCAGTCCGGATATGCGGTACTTGGTCATGATTTCCAGCGCCTGCCGCAGGGTAATGTCCGGAGATATCGTGACCGGGTCCACGATCATCCCGCTTTCCGAGCGTTTCACGCGGTCGATCTCTTCGCCCTGGCGGTCAATGGTCATGTTCCGGTGCACGATGCCGATGCCGCCCTGCCGCGCAATGGCGATGGCCAGGCGTGATTCGGTAACTGTGTCCATGGCCGAAGAGGCCAGGGGAATGTTCAAGAGCAGTTTGCGCGTGAAGTGTGTGCGCGTGTCTACCTCGATCGGCAGCACGGACGACTTGCCCGGCAGCAGCAGCACGTCGTCAAAAGTGAGACCTTCGGGAATCGAACCATCCATCATTCCAGCTTCACCCCCAGAAAAATGGGCGCCTGAATTTTCGCGCCATAAAACAGCGCAGCCCAGCAGGTGCCCGCCGGGCTGGAAGCAGAATCCATCAAATCGAAAAAATGCGTCACAGTGAATTAACCATTGTAGGGGTACCCGCACTTCCGGTCAAGTTGAGGGGATCACATGCAATCGCTCGGAGAAGAGGCGGGAAAAAATAATGGGGGTGGGGCCTCGTGAGAGGCCACACCCCCGGTTGAAAAACAGGATTAGAACCGGAACTCGGCTCCAAACTCCGCGCGGAACGACTTCGGAACGACGACGCCGCTCGGGGTGATGAAGCCAGTGTGGTCCTGAAACAGGCTGCTGTGGATGTTTCCGCTGAAGTTGTTGCCGAAATTGGCGCGGTTGAACAGGTCAAAGAATTGCGCGAGGAGTTGCAAGTTCATTCTTTCGCCAAACTTCAGGTTCTTGGCGACGCGCAAGTCCATGTTGATGAACGGATCACCTCGCAACTTGTCGAATCCGATAGCGTGGCACGTGTTGGTTACAAAGAGACAATTCCGTAAGGCCGCATTGGAAAAGCCTAGCGTGCTCTTTAGGTTTGAGGGATCGCTGTTGAGGACCACGATGTTGTAGTTTCCGCGGCCACTGCCGATTCCCAGTACGTCCTGACCTTCGATGCCGTCGTAAGGCCGGGCGGAGGCTGCCTGGAAAATGGGCGCAACTTGGAAGCCCCAAGGCATCTCAAAGACACCGGAGAACACGAAACGGTGACGCTCGTCGGTGGGCACTGGGCCGAAGTCGACAGGATTGAATGGGTCCAGGGGATTTGACGGCCGGTTGCGGAATGCCGCCGCATTCCCCTTGTAAGCCACACCTTTCGACAATACGTAGCTCGTGTTGACACTAAAGCGGTGCGAGAGGCGTCGGCGGAGGGATACGTTTAGGCCGTCGTAGCGAGAACGCCCGATGGACTCTTCGTTATCGATCCGGCCAAGGACAGGCAATCCCGCTGCCGAGAACGCCGCTGAGAGTGGGCGGGTCCCGGTCGCTACGTTAATCGGATTGATGTTGATGGTTTTCGACTCATGGATGGCGAGCTCGTGGATGTAGTCCACTTCGACCGCCGTGATCGAGTTGACCGCCCAAGTGTAGCCCGCATTCCACTGCTCGGAGTACGGGTTGCGGTATTTGGGGTCCATGAGCCGGCCGACAGCCCCCTTTGCCAGTTGCGAAGACGGCGGGGGATTCGTCGGCATTGGATCTACGCCGAAGCGCCATTGGCTGAGGGGAATAGCCGTGCCGGGCACGTCGCACCCGCTGCAAGGCTGGCCTGGGCCATTTCCGACGATGGAAAAAGTGGTATTGAAAATCGTCGCGTTGGCTTGCTGTAGCATGAACAACGGGATGTTTTCAAACGTCTGGCCGAAGTAGAAACCATACCCTGCGCGGAGAATATGTTTGCCCTTGCCTGTGAGGTCGTAGGCGAGACCAACGCGCGGACTGAAGTCCTTGTTGTCATCGTGCGGCAGAGAAGCCGTGTGCGGATCGCCGATCGCCTTCAATTGCTGGTACGTGCGGCTGTTGGCTTGGTCGCCTCCGCCGATCAAGTTGAAGTCCTTGTCCCAGCGGATGCCCAAGTTCAGTGTGAGTCTGCGGGTCACCTTCCAATCGTCCTGAAAGTAAAGACCCAGCATCTTGGCGCCGTTCTTCAAGAAGAAGTGCGGGTCGCCAGCTGTGTTCGACATCCCGCTGACGGCACCGGGGGTGGCGAACTGTTGAGGGTATTTCGCCGCGTCCGTAGTGATTACGCTGGGGACGTCGAAGAAGTCGATTTCGAGCGTGGGGTTGAACTCGAAGAAGCCGCCCAGCTCGGGTTCCCAGACATAGTCGAAGCCGGTCTTGAAGCTGTGGTGGCCCTTGATGATGGACAGGTCATTGCGAAGCTGCCACTTCTTCTGGATCGACTGCTGTGGAACGTTTGTGTTTGTTCCAAACGTGATGCCACCTGGGAAGGTGAAGGTTGGCACCTTTTGTTTCGAGTCAATCAAGTTGTTCCAATACTGGTAGCCGACGGTCAAGGCGTTCACCACATGAGGGGTCAAGACAGAATTGAGTGTGGCATTGCCGATGATGAGATGGTTGGTGGTGAAGTTGCCGGCTGTCAAGTCGTTGGAACTAGTCGACTGGTCGTTGTCTCCGGTGTTGTTCTGCGCGCTATAACTGACAAACAGGCTATGTTGGCCAGTGAAGCGATGGTCATATCGGCCAGAGTAGCGCCAATCGAAGTAGGGCGTTGGAATCGCGCTTGCAGGGTCTGGCGTCATCAAGGAATTGCCCGCATTCTTGACGATGGTCAGCTCGTTGAAGGCAGTTGAGTCCACAGGGATGGCGGTGTGTTCCCGCTCGCGCTCAAGGGCGAAGAAGAAAAAGTCCTTGTCGCGACGGATAGGAAAGCCGACGTTGCCGCCGAACTGCTGGCGCGAGAACTGAGGCGTAGGACTCTTGGCTTCTTTGGAGAGCGCATCGTTAGCATTGAGGGAGGTCTCCGTATCGTAGTAATACAACGCGCCGTGCCAAGCGTTCGAACCAGCCTTGGTGATGACGTTAACCGCTGCGCCTTCGCTTCGGCCGTTGGCGGCGGAGAAGCGCTGCGTGGAGATATTGAATTCTTGAACGGCCCCGAGCGGCAACTGCATGACGGGTCCGCCAACGGTGTTGTCCTTGTTGTCGATCCCATTGACCGTGACGTTGACGTTGCGGCCACTCGAGCCGTTGATCCCGAAGATGGCGATGCGATTCTTGGTGGGATCGTAGGAGTCCACGGGCCGCGCGCCGGGAGCTAGGTAGGCCAGATTGCCGAAATCGCGCCCATTGAGGGGAAGATCGTTGACGTCGCTCGGCGTGATCTCAAAGCCGACCTGGGTTTTCTCCGTGTCCACGACCGGGGCCTCCGTAGAGACCTCGATCGTTTCGGAGACTTGTCCGGGTTTCAGCACGAAGTCGAACGTTGTGGTTTTTCCGACCTGAAGTTCGACGCGGTCCACGCTTACTGTCGCAAATCCCGCGTGAGTGATCCTGAGGGAATAAGCGCCAGCCGCAAGCAACTCGAACCGATAAAGTCCGGTGTCGCTGGTGGTCGATGTTCGGCTCCACCCTTGATCCTTGCTCGTGATGGTGACTTGGACGCCTGCAACCACCGCCCCGCTTTGATCGGTTACGGTTCCTTGAAGGGCCGCACTCGCAGTGGCCTGAGCGGAGGCGTTGCCGCTGCCCAGACTGAGAAGTAGAACCCCAACTAACAACAAGTAAGCAAGCCTTTTCATTTCTTTTTATTACCCCCTGATCCAGCTAAGTTGTTATAGCTCTCGCAATAGCCCGGCACGCAGTCTATTGCGTAGAGCGCCCTGACAAATTCACCGAATCCCGGATTGGACTGGCCGAGAGAAGCCGCCGGGCGGAATCGCCCGCATAGCCTGGGATCATGCCCCGAGAAATCCACTCTGCAGACTCTTTAAACACTCTCGGCCGTGACTTAACTGAACGATCCGGACTGAACGATCCGTGATCAGTCGACTCCGTGGAATCGAGCTCAAGGATCTAGATGCCTTGACCGAATCGCAATTTATATGCCATCGAGATAAAGATGTAAAGTATTGATAAAAACTACTTTACATTAGATTCGCCTATCAATTTATGAAGAATACAGAATCAGGTATAAAAGAAATATGAAAAACCATAGTGTAGATACACTAGTGCGTCTTAGCTCGCGCCGTATGCGACAATGTGATGCGATCGTAGAACTGTGCGGGGCGAGTCGGCAAGCTAGCACAATCTGGCCATCCCCAGATGTCGACTTTGGCTTGTCACCGCTACCTCCGTGAAATACAGTCTACTAGTGGAACCCAGTATCCCTCCATTTGAGCCGCATCCGTTCCTGAAGAGTGCTCACGCCATGACTCTCGCGACCGCATTCGTTCCGCGGCGGTTCAACATCCCTCCCGCGGAAGCGCGCCTGTTTCAGGTGGAAACCGATTCGAGACTCCTGGGGCATTGCCACTGGCAGCCTGGAAAACAAAAGGACGTCCCCACACTCGTCATCGTCCACGGGCTGGAAGGTTCAAGCGATTCGAATTACGTCCGCGGCATCGCCGAGAAAGCCTTCCACCGCGGCTTCCACGTCGTGCGCATGAATCAGCGAAATTGCGGTGGAACGGAAACCTTGACGCCGACCCTCTACAACTCCGGAATGAGCGGCGACTACCGCGCCGTTTTCGAAGAGCTTTCAGACGGCGACGGATTCGAACAGATTTTCTTTGCCGGCTATTCCATGGGTGGAAATCTTGTCACGAAAATGGCCGGCGAATTTGGTTCGGAAGCGCCCAAAGCGTTGCGCGGGGTAGGCGTCGTCTGCCCCGCGCTCGACCTTGGCGCCTGCGCCGACGCCCTCGAGCGCACCGAGAACTATCTGTATCAGCGGCACTTCGTCGCCGGCCTGATGTCCCGCTACGCAAGGAAGCAAAGGTTGTTTCCCGATCGCTATCCGCAAAACGGCTCGCGGCCGGTTCGAACCGTCCGCGAATTCGACGACTTCATCACCGCGCCGCAATTCGGCTACCGCGACGCACAGGACTATTACGACCACGTCGGCGCGAAACGCGTCGCCGCAAACGTCCGCGTGCCCCTCTTAATGATCACCGCCCAGGACGATCCGTTCGTTACCTACGCTTCCTTCCTGGCTGCGCGGATCAGCGATAATCCCGCCATCCGTTTTGTCGCGCCCGAATACGGCGGCCACTGCGGCTTCATTTCAAAACACTCGGGAACCGAGCGCTTCTGGGCCGAACAGTGCATCGTCGATTTCTGCGAGGCAATCTGGAGATCCACACGCTAGCCCAGCGGCTTTTCCAGTGACACGGCGAACCCCGGTGTCAGAATCCGCGCGGGCCCGTCCGCGGCAATGACCATGTCGTCCTCGCACCGCAGTCCAAATTCACCGGGAATGTAAATCCCCGGCTCATTCGAAAACGTCATTCCCGGCTCCAGCACGGTCTTGCTTCCTCGAACCAGATAAGGATACTCGTGCCCGTCGAGTCCAATGCCGTGACCGAGCCTGTGCGTGAAAAACTTATAGCCCGGCCCGTAACCCTCGTCCGTAATAATCTTCCGCGCCGCGTCATCCACCGTACCGGAGAATTTTCCCTTCCGCGCCGCATCGAGCGCCGCATCCTGCGCTTTCCTCACGATTTCGTAAACGCGCGCCACTTTTTCCGATGGCTTGCCGAAAACGCCCGTGCGCGTCACGTCCGATTGATAGCTGTCCACCGCGCATCCGCCGTCGATCAACACCACATCCCCTTCTTTAAGTTTCTGCGGGTGCACCGTGCCATGCGGCAGAGCCGCAGATATACCCAGCAGCACCAGCGCGCCGCCATGCAATCCCATTTTCGAAAATCCCGCTTCCACCAGCCGGCCGATGTCGTCCTGCGACATTCCTTCTTTGAGCGAGGCGAACACCGCGCGGAAAACGTCGCAGGTCGCTTCGCACGCCAGCCGCATCAACTCCAATTCGTGCTCCGATTTTCGCCCGCGGCAGGCAATCGTCAACGCATCAGCGCTCACGCATTCGAATCCCGGCGCTGCCGCGCGCAGACGATCGAAAAACGTGAACGCCGCGGTTTCTTCCACGCCCAGCCGCCCCGTTCGAACGCCGCGCTCTGCCAGCGCCCCCGCTGCAATCTTCGTCGGGCTTTCATCTTCCTGCCAGACGCGGACTTCGATCGGAAACCCCAACTTTTCGCGCAACCGGCCTTCTTCAAATCCGGGCACGATCAAGATCGGAGCGCCTGTCCGCGGCACGATGAGCCCCAGCAGCCGTTCACTGACTCCCCAGCGAATCCCGGTGAAGTAGTACAGCGAAGTTCCCGGCGCAAAAAAGAGCGCATCGAACTTTGGCGCAATCTCTGACATGAGCTTCTGCGCATGCATCAGGCGCTCGTGAAATTCATCCGCAGTAATCGGATGAACCCGCGAGCCCAGCGGCTTGAGCCCGGAGAACGCTGGCGGAAGCGTTTCCGCGCTATCTTCAGCCGCGGCATTCGCGATTGGCGCAAGAGCAAACGCGGAAGCTGCGGCCGTACTCTTCAAGAAACGGCGCCGCGAAGCTCGAAAAACAGGATCCAGATTTGGCTTGTGCATGGCAGGGAAGAGGTTTATCCGGGGCGAGCGCAGGTTGTCAAGATAAACGAAAGATTAGCCCAAACAAAAAAAGAAGGGCAGAGTTGCCTCTGCCCCACAAGAAACCGAAGTTGCATGACTCCTAATTCGACGGTGGATTCGACGAGTTAGGATCCGTCGGTGGTTGGTCGGGGTTCGAACGCGCGCGCGTTTTCTTCCCCGGGAAATACGTAATATCCAGGGGCTGCTGTAGCGTGAAATCCAGCCGCGTTTCCGAAGGAATCTTCACCTGCTGCCCTTTCGTCAGCACTTGGACGCCTGTCCCAGCGCCGCCACCCACGGCCGCGCCGATAGCGGCGCCTTTGCCGCCTCCGGCCACCGCTCCGATTAACGCGCCAAGAGCCGCGCCGCCGCCGATCGTCGCCGCGCTGCGTTTGCCGCGCGACGCGCCGGTCTGTTTCACGTCACTAGAAACCACGTTGTACGTCTTGCCCTGAAACACGATGCTCGCTAGCTCCAGGCTCAATTCGCTGCGCCCCGCGATGCGGCCCGCTGAACTCGCGCTCACAAGTTTCACGTACGCATCCGCTCCCGCCGGCACGATCACCCTGCTATCCACCACAATCGGCGCATCCAGCGAAGCCTTGAAGACTTCTCCCGCATGATTCGTGCTCGAATCGATGGCGTCAATCGTTCGAATCGTCATGATCGAATTCGCCGGCACCGTCACCGTCACGGGTTGCGGCGGCGGTGGTGGCGCTGGTGTAGCAGACTGCGAAGCAGGCTCGGCAGCAGCCGCAGGAGCCCCTTCAGCATTTTTCACGGATTTTGCAGCCGGCTTCGGCTTCCGCGCCGGCTTGGCCGCCGGTGCAGGGGTGGGCGTATACGCCGGCGCAATCGGCTCCGGAGCCGCCTGAGCGGTAACCACGCTCATCTGATCGTTCACCTTGGTCACGCCCTTGGCTTGGCTAGCGATCTTATACGCCGCCAGCCGCGCCGCGTCATCGGGGACCTGTCCCGTGAGCGTCACCTCGCCGCCCTTGCTCGAAACCTCGACGGCCGCGGATTTGAGCGCGGGCTCGGAAAACATTTTTGCCTTGATGTCCGTCGCGATCGCGTCATCGCTGGGCGCCCCAATTCGCGAGCAGGAAACGCTGAGACTCAAGACCAGCAGCAAAACAAGAATATGCATCCTATTTTTGCGCATTTCTTCCTCCATATTTGGCACCGAATCAAGGATTGGGAGGGCCGGGCAGCCCGAAGTACCTTGTCCGCCGCTCGCACGGCCGCGGTTTCACACTCAACTGTTAATGATGCACCAGACCGCCGAAGCGCTGCCTCTCTTTGCATTCTGGCGCAATACAGCTCCGAATTGCAATGCAACATTGGAGTCAGTCGCACCGGAGGGCAGGCTGCATTCAAGGCGACGAATGCCGCACTCTCGTTGCGCCTAAAATGCAAGACGGAGAGGCTCTTTCGAGCCTCTCCGTCTTGGCTGGCTTGGTTTAAGAGGTAGATTACCAGATGAGCTTTACGCCCAACTGGATGATGCGATTGCCGCCGCTGAACTGGTGGCTATTCAGGAAGCTACTGCCGCTGGTCACGTTGGCGTAACCCGTCACCAGAGCATTGCCCGGGTCAAGCACCGTGAGGACCGTTGGGATGTTCAGGCTGAAGTTGCGGTGGTTGAAGGCGTTGTACATTTCCACTCGGAATTGGACATGCGCCCGCTCCGTGATATAGGTGTTTTTTACAACGCCCATATCCCAAACATTGAACCCCGGCGTGGGTACGCTGTTGCGCCCCGCAGTCTCGGAGACAGGAGCTCCAAGGAGGCTTCCGCCCACGAACTGTGCGTTGGGGTCTTTGGCCAAATAACCGACCACACGCGCATTTCCTCCGCAGGCTGCGATGGTCGGCATAACTGAGGTTGCTCCACCCGAGCCTCTGCAAACGAACTGGATTCCCGTTCCCGTGCGCAAAGAAGTTGCGTTGGGATTGAGAATCGCCCGGTCGCCCGTGCTGGAACCATCACCATTGATATCCGATCCGGCCTGGGGCGTAATGGGCTGGCCATCCTGCGCCAGCCATGTTGCGCTTATTTGCCAGCCGTTTAGGAAGTGCTGTCCGAAACCGCTCTCGGTGTTTAGCTTGGGAATTTCATAAACGAAGGAGAGAGCGGACTTCCGCGGGATGTCAATCACGGAATTCCCACGCTCGTTCTTGAGATTGTAAGGATCAAACGGCCGGCGTGGATTGTCGAAGCTGGTAAAGAACTCGTTGGTGGAGTTGTCGATGGTGTGTGACCAGGTAAAGTTGTAGCGCATGGTCAAACCATGGCTGAATCGGTGGATGTAGTCCCCAGAAATACCATGGTAGGTGCTAAAGCCCTTGGGGTCGAACGCGGTAACGTTCCCAAAGAAGCCGTTAGCGGCGAAAGGTTGCGTGCCTTGAACCGCAGCCCAATCGGCTCGCGTGGAACCACTCGTGATCGTAGCTGGAACGTCTGAAGCCTTGAAAAAGACTGGCAGGTTGACCAGGCTCGGATTCGCCATCTGCGCCGTCTCTACGTTGCGGCGAATCTGAACTGGTAGGCTGATGCCGTGCGTACCGACATAACGGACTTCAACGCTGTCGTTCTTGAAGAGCTGATGCTGGACGCCCAACGACCAGGTAATGATCTTGGGCTGAGTTTGATCCACGATCAGGCTGCTCGTACTCGCACGCGCGTCGGCCTTGGTAGTCGGGGGCACATTGACGGTCAACAATCCGCCGCCTTGCAGGAATCCCTTTCCAGTTTTGTCGGCCGGATTCAGGAAGCTGGCGCACCACGCCGGTGCTCCGGGTAGCGCGCAGGTGAGATCAGGGTTTTGTTCCGTTTGAAGCTGTGGAGGAAGGTTATTGGACAGCACGTTGGAGAAAGTTACGTCGAAGGCCACTTGTGCTCCTCCACGAATGGCCCACTTGCCGTTGCCGAACGGATCAAGAGCGAACCCAACGCGGGGAGACAGGTTATTCTTGTCTGTCTCCGGTTTACGGAAGATCAAGCCGTTCGGAGTGTTCGGGAACACGCATTCCGGGCAATCGGCGATCGCATTGAGGGCTTGCGTAGCGCCGCTTGCCGCCAGAGTGGAAACTTCATAACGAAGGCCCAGATTCACCGTCAGACGCCGGTTGATTTTCCAGTCGTCCTGGACGAAGGTGTAGAATGCCTTCTGGCTGTTGTCGAAGCCGCCATCGCCCGCGCCTCGCAGCGCGCCGTTTGATCCCGTCGGAACGAGGTCATTCACGAACTGGTTCAAGTTCGCATAATCCCACTCACCGCGGGCACGGGGCAGTGCAAAGCTCGGTGCGATCCACCTTAGAGCCTCAGCTCCCCACTTAAAAGTGTGCCGGCCGCGAGTGTAGGTCTGGTTATCCGCAATCTGATAGACGTTGGTAGTGCGCCCTTGAGGACCATTTCCCTCAGGTCCGATGTTCAGGCTAAGGTCGTCAATTTCCGCGTTCGGGAAGTTGATGAAGTTCGGCGGAGTGGCAAAATTTGCGACTAGCCGGGAGTAGGAAACGTGGAAGTCGTTGACGTAACGAGAATTTATTGCCCAGATGTCGCTGAGTACCAGCTTCTTGCTGTCGCCAATGACCGCCCCGTTAAATTGCGTCTGAGGCGTCTGTAGGTTCAGATCCACATTGCGGCCGCGGCTATACAGAAACCGGCCACGCACCTGATGCTTGCCCTCGTTCCAATCGACGTTGGTCTGAAAGTCATGCCGGTTCGTGAAATTGTTCGCGAACGTTTGGATGTCGCCAACGGGTATCTGGACAGTCGCCCCGGCTGGTCCGAGGGCGCCCCCCGTATCCACCACCGGCACAGTTTTCGTCTGCGCCGGAGCCACGGGGAATTGCGCAAGGATATTCCCGACTTGCGTATAGCCTTGCTTCGCCGCGATCGCATTCAGCATGCCCAGTCCAGCAGCGGTCGGTGGTATATTGGTCGGCCCGGTGAAAAGCTGGCCCGTATTGTTATAATTGTAGGCACCGAAGAAAAACAGTTTGTCCGTTACGAGCGGACCGCCAATAGTCGCGCCCAGATCGTTGTGGTCAAAGCGGGGCTTGTTTGGAATATTGCCTGCTGCGATCTGGTCGCCAATCAGGTTATCGGCGGCATTCAGGTTGCGATTCTGGGTGAACCAATGGGCGGTTCCATGCACATCGTTGGTGCCGGACTTGGTTGTCAGGTTAAACAGGCCTCCGGCCGAGTGTCCGTATTCCGCGCTGAACTGGTTGGTGATAATCGTCAAGTCTGCAACCGCATCTGGAATGACGGGAGAAGTGCGCCCGGTAACGGTTACATCGTTGTCGTCCGCACCGTCAATCGTAAAGCCATTTGCCCTCGGACGTACACCACCGACTGAGCCGCCGTCACCTTGCACTCCGGCGCTGTTTGAGGTAATGCCCGGAGACAACAAAGCCAGTTGAAGCGGTGTGCCGCCGTTGTTCGGCAACTCCGTCACCAGATGGGTATCGAAGGTGCTGGCCAGCGTCGCGTTGCTCGTTTGAACTAGGTCGGCGCCGCCCGATACTTCGATCGTCGTTGACGTCGCGCCAAGCGACAATTGGATGTTCGCCTCAATCGATTGATTCGAATTGAGCTGAACGCCCTGCCGTTCGTATTTCTGGAACCCGTTTTTCTCAACCGTAACCGTGTACGTGCCTGCCAAAAGGTTGGGAAAAATGTACGTGCCGGAGCTCGTCGTGATCGTTGCTTGAGCGACCCCAGTCGCGGGATTCGTGGCCGTAACCTTCGCATCCGGAACGACGGCGCCGGATTCGTCCACTACCGTTCCGCGCAGCGTCCCGTCAAATCTTTGGGCCGAAGCCGGAATCGCCACTAGCAACACCAGTGTTGCCACGAAAAGCAACGGGATGGTTCGTCCTAAACTGCACCGCAAACGCTGAAACAAAAGGTGGAATTTCTCTTTCCCGCCCATCATGTATACCCCCTCTATAGGAACTTTGCAGCTCCCTGGAAATCCCTGATTCCTGAAAACTCTCCAAGAAACACGTCCGTGCCCGGATAGTCAGAACCAGAGCTGATGAATAGGGGTGCAGGTACCTTGCCACTGCAGGAGTTGATTAAAGGTCAATCTTATCTATAGCTTGCGGTCCATTTTGGCGTAGGTATTTTCTAAATTTCGATACTTCTGGAGGGTTTAGCTGTTTTAGATATAGGTATACATAGAAAAATAAAGTAAGCGCTGAATACTATTCCGTCCGAATGGCGAGAATGTCCTTGCCTCGTATTTTGAGTTCGACTGCGAGCGGTGGGCGAAGATCGGATCCCTGCGCAATTGCGCCACGCACCAGGAAATTTCCCGGAAGGGTGGCCATTTTCAGCGGGTCAAAAACCGTGCGACTGCAAGGGTTTCCGACCATGGGATGCTTCGCGCTGAACCCGTATTCGCTTTTCAGCTTGGCCAAATCCGTGATGTATTCGAGCTGGCAATTCCCGAACGGCGACTTCTGGGCAAACGCCCAATAGCCGTTCGCCTGAGATGGAGAGCCCGCAGGTAAACGGACCAGCAGCGCAGGAATATTCTCTCCGGTAAGTCCATTGCGAATATAGAACTCTTTGGAAGACCACGGCTTGGCCATTTCCGCGGTGTCCGCAATGCCGGGATTCGATTGGGTAGCGTTTGGCAGCAGCGTGCTCGGATCGGGTGCCGGAGAAGGAACTTCGATTTGCGGCTGCTGATCGGCCTTCGGCGGATCCGCGCGTTTTGGCCGCAGCGCCCAGCGCGCCCCAAGGAAAACGACCAGCAGCACAGCGAGTAGTCCAATCACCAGTTTCGCCGCGGGATTACCGCCCGGTCGCCGCACGCCCGGTCCCGCTACTCCCGGGATGGCAGGCATCTCCGACTTAAAGCGTTCCGATGGGGGCTGGTCGGTCATAAGCTTCGTTCCGATTCTACACACAAATCGCAGCAAGTTGACAACCGACAGTCCACGATGGACGTAGAAAGGGCATGTGCCCACTAGGCACGGTACCCTCGACGAAAAGCTCCGGCCCCTTATCTAGTACGGCGGGTGGCGCATCCTTAACGCCTTAGCTGCTCAACATCATGCCGCCCCGTTCGAATGATACCCAGAAAGTAATTCATATGTATTATGCTTCTATGCCATTCTTCCCCGTGTTTGCTTACGCTAAGCCCCGAAGCGCTTGCACTGTTTACCCTGTTGGCCGGAGCCTCGAAAAGAGCTTCGAGGGGAGCATCGATCCTCGGTCCCGACCTTTTCGGGAAGTGCCAATCAATGTCCCCGCCGACCATTCCGTTCTCTCCATTTTCCCACCTTCACCTTTCGATTTTCCAGTTCCCCCTAGCCTATTTAGAATCAACACTTGCAAAGTCTATCAAAACAAACACTTTAACCCTCTTTAGAATCAACACTTATGAATCTCGCGTAAGTGTTGCAAGCAAGGAACTTACAGAATCGCTAAGTTCTTTAGATTCAACATTTCCGAAAAACAGGGGGGATGTGGCGTTATGATTGACCAGCCGTGGGATCTGCGCCTCGGAACCTCACACGTCGGTGGCCAAGGTTTTCTCTCACGGTTCGCAAACCACCAATCGCAGACGGCGCATGGCCTAGTACATCGGTACTTCGAAAGGTTGAACCGATTTTGTACCCAGAGTTCTATTGTTCCCTGGACGCCTCCCGGATACACTCTCTCTTCGACTAGGAGGAACTTCCTTGACTGGCTCCGAACGCCGCACCACCCAGCGCTTTTCCATGCGGCTGCCCCTCACCGTTCGTTGGACTACGGGAGCGGCGGTTGGTGAGACCAGCACCGAATCCAGGGACGTCAGTTCCCGCGGTGTCTACTTCTTCCTCCAGAAAGATGTGAAGGAAGGCTCGCCCGTTGAAATTCTTCTCACTCTGCCCAACGAGATCACCCTGGCAGGCCCCGTCCGCGTACGCTGCCTCGGCCGCGTGCAGCGCACGGAGTCGCGGGATGAAGGCGCCGTCGGCGTAGTTGCCGCCATCGAGCGCTACGAGTTCCTGCGCGGCGACGAAGAAAAGTAGTTTTGCTGGAGAAATGAAATTTGCAGAGAAGGGAAGTTCCCCGCTTCCCGGTGCGACACGCCGCTAAATTTTGCGGCCAAGAAATCCGCCGAATTTTTGCAGGATTTTGAAACGAGTATTCTCGGCGATCTTCTTGCAGCGTGTCGAAACGATTTTGCAGCTTTTTTGTGGGATCTTGAAGAGTTTGTTTCTGACGAGTTTCTTGCTCGCTCACTGCGGAGGCGGGCAGGATAAGCCGGGGCTGCCTTGGCCCCTCAGCGAAGCGCCCCGGCTCAGTTTTTTCTTCCTGAATTCCCTAACTCCTGCTTTTCACTTCCTGCTGGGGCCCTAAATTCATCGGTCGATTTTTTTCGTGGGCCCCCGTTACCTCTGCGCCGCCTGTACTTGCGGGCAGGCGATTTTCACCATGCATTTAGGAGAGGATGGAACCTGCCCGGCGTCAGCCCAGTTCGCGGTGGGGGAAATTCAGATCTGTCTTGAGTTGAAATCGCGGTGCTGCGCGCGAATGGCGCGCCCAGGGATTTACAATTGAAAGCCAAAGGGCCGGGGGAAAACGTTCGAATGGCACTGGAAATCGAAGACATGAAGAGTGAGGTTTCGCGGCGAGATCACGCGGCGGAGGATATTCCGCCGGGAGAAGGCACGATCGGAATTTCGCTGATCGATCTGGCCGAGATTCTGGATCAGCACAAGATCTGGGTGGAATCGGGCGGAGAATCCGGTGCGAAAGCAGATCTCAGCGGCGTGAATCTTGCGAAAGCAGACCTCACGGGCGTCAATCTGCAGGGCGCACATCTCCACAGGACCAATCTAGTAGGCGCGGATCTTTCGATGGCCAATCTCCGCGGGGCTAGCTTGGTGCGCGCGGATATGCGCAACGCAAATTTGCTCGGGACGGAGTTGCGCGGCGCGAACTTGATGGGCGCAAACGCCTACGGCGTGGATGGGCTGTGGTTTGGCCGGCTGGGCGGGACCAATCTTTTCGACGCTGTGCTTCCGGAATCGATTTCGGCGGTGGACAGTTCGAAAGCGATCGGGGATGCCACGAAAGTGGCGCGCGTATTCTATTTTCTGACCGTATGCGCAAGCCTGATCAGTTGCCTATTGATCGCATTCACGACCGACGTACGGCTGTTGCTGAACTCCTCGGCGCTGCCCTTCGTGCGCCTGGGCAACGTCCTCCCGATGACGGGACTTTATCTCGGCGGGCCGCTGGTGTTGCTTGCGCTCTCATTGCGTTTTCACTTTTTGCTCTTGCGGTTGTGGGGAAGCATGGCCGCACTGCCGGCAGTTTTTCCGGATGGACAAACGCTGGAACGCGACGGGCCTTGGTATTTGATGGGACTGGTGCGGCGGCATTTCCGGTGGCAGGGCGATACAAAGTCTCCGATGACGGCGTTTGAAACAGTGCTGTCCACGGTTCTGGCCTATTGGATTGTGCCCGTGACTTTGTTTTTCTTCTGGGTGCGCTACCTGGCCAGGCAGGATTTCCGCGGGACACTGCTGCACGTGTTTTTGATCACGGCTTCGGTGGCGTCGGCGACAAGCTTACCGTTTGTGGTGTCGCGAGTGCTGCGGCCGGGAGATTTGCGGCTGCCAAAATCGAAAAATGTCCTTCGCCTGGTTCTGCGGACCCTGCGGGCGTCTCTTGCCGTAGGCTGCCTTCTGTTTCTCTTCTCCATCGGCGTAAATCGTGGATTGCCCTATGACCGAAGCACAGGCCAGAGTGACTCTCCCGCGGATGTACGGCGGTGGGCATCGATGGTCTTCCAATCAATCGGTTACCGGCCCTATTCGGATTTGACCGAAGCGACGCTTTCGTCGCCACCTCCGCGCGGCGCGGCCTGGACGGAAGAGGCCGTGGAGAAAATCTCCGGGGCGCGGTTGAATCAAATGAATTTACGATTTGCCCGCGGATACAAAGCATTTCTCATCAATGCGAAGTTGTGGCGCGCGAACCTGGAAGGCGCGTATTTCTCCGAAGCCGATCTGCGCGGCGCGAACCTTCGTGAAACACTGCTGCGCTCGGCGGTGCTTGACAGGGCGCAGGTGGGGCACGCGGTGCTGGTGTCTGCGAACGCGACGGGCGCGAACTTTGCGGGTGCGGATTTGCGCGATGCGGACTTGTCTTACGGAACGTTTGAGAACGCGGTGCTTTCAAACGTAAGGGCGTCCCGTGCGTCGCTGTACGCGGTGAATCTACGGAACTCACAACTCTTGCGCACCGATCTTTCGCGGACAGATATGCGCGACACGAAGCTGGAGAGGGCGGTGCTCTCGTTTGCCAATCTCGAGCAGGCAGATTTATCTTCGGCAAAGCTCTTCGAAGCGAACCTGACGGGGGCGCAGCTCAAAGGAACAATTCTGCTGGATGCGGACCTGACGAAGGCGGACCTGCGGGGAGCGTATCTGGCCGGTGCGATCTTGCGCGGCGCGGTGCTGGATGGAGCGAATCTGGCGGGCGCGGACTTGCGGGGCGCTTCCGGGATCACAGCACAGCAGGTTTGTTCAGCGTCCCACGGGCGCGCGGCGTTGCTCGACCCTGATCTGACGGCGGAAGTGCAACTTCGCTGCGGTTCTGCTCAGTAGCGCGCAGCTCCATCAGTGATCCTCTGACCGCTACGAGGGGCCGATTCCTCAAGCAGTTGGCAGCATCGTAGCGGCACAATTGATCTGCTCCATGCTGTATGGCATACGCCCACTCGATCCGGCCGTATTTTTGTCCGTCATTGCAATATTACTGTCGGTCGCCGCCGCCGCATGCCTCATTCCAGCATGGCGCGCTTCGCGCCTGGACCCCATGGTTGCCCTCCGAGCAGAGTAGTGAGACTGTCTGGCTTCTCGGTACTCACAAACGCCAAAAACGAACGAGAAGAGTGGTGGCGGTGTCTGGATAGGTGAAGGCGCAGAATGCGCACACTTCAAGGAGAACCGCCGCCATGAAAAAGACTGGAATCGCTTTTGCTTTGCTTGCCATTCTTCTGATGAGTTGCAGCCAGGCGCTGGCGCAGAAGCCAGGCGCCAAGCCCGCACCGGTGACGCCAACGCCTGACCTCTCGAAGCTAAACATCGAAAGGATTCTGCAACAGGTGCAGACTACGAAGTTTCAAGCGAGCGCTGAAGAAACATCACCCCTGCAGGTCGTGGCTGAGTTCTTGCAATTGCGGCCGGGACAGGTTAGCGAACTGGAACAATTGCTGCAAGCGCGCCAGGCGGCGATTGTGCCGCTCTTTCAAACGGCGCAGGCCGTGATCCAGCAGCTAGGAATCTTGCTGAACACCGCGGGCAACCCGGCCCAGGTTGGCTTATTGGTGATCCAAATCCACGCGCTCCAACAGCAGATGGGGCAGGCACAGCAGAGTTTTCTATCGCACTTTGTTGCGATCCTCGATGCGGAGCAACTCCAAAAGCTTCAGGCCGTGCGAATCGCCGCGCAGTTGCAACCGATTCTCCCGGCGTTTCAGCCGATCTTCCTCTTTTGATTCGAATGGAACACGGCCGGGCTGTGGGCAGCGCGGTCACCCACAGCCCGGCGCAAGGATCTCGTCAACGATTCGAATACTCGCTACGCACAGAGAGTAAGCGTGGTATTTTTCTGAACGAAGGGCCGGACCGCGGTGTCTATACGGGAAAGGGGCAGTACAGGCGTGACTGGGGCGTTCATGAGTGCGCTGATTGCGAGAGCTGAACCGTACAGTCCCGAAGCGGGATTTGGGGAGCGCATCGCTGAGAATCAGCGGCGAGTCTTTCAGATTGCCTACAGCATTTTGGGCAATGCCGCCGACGCCGAAGATGTTGCGCAAGAAGCGTTCTTGCACGCTTACCAGAAATTTGGATCGCTGCGCGAAGCGGAGAAATTCCGCGGGTGGGTGAACCGGATCGTCTTTCGGCTGGCGTTGAACCGGCAGAGAGGCCACCGGCGACGGCTGACACGAGATACGGCGTGGCAGATAACCGAGACGCGTGCGATGGTCGACGGCGCGAAAGGCGCGGAGCAGAAGATCATGTTGGACAAGCTGCGAAAAGAAATCGAGCGCTTGCCAGAGAAACTCCGAAGCGCCTTGCAGCTCTCGCTAGTCGAAGAGATGGACGCTACCGATGTGGGCGCGATGCTCGGAATTCCAGCAGGGACGGTGAGGTCGCGGCTGCACACGGCGCGAAAACTTCTGTTGGAAGTGATGAAATGAAATACGCATGCGAGAAATGGAAGGACGAGCTCCTGGAGGCTGCACTGAGGGGAGCTACGACAAAGGATTTCGAAGAGCATCTGCGAACCTGCGCGATGTGTTCAAGGGAGCTAGACGCTGTTCGGGCACGCCAGGTGCAACTGGACGAACTTTTGCCCCTCGTGGCGCGAGGAGCGGAGCCACTAGCGGATTTCCAAGCGCAGGTGCTTGCCGCAGCTGAGGCAGCAAGTAGGGCGAGCGGCGCGCGGCGGTGGCGCGTATGGACACTGGCTGGAGCTACCGCGGCAATTGTGGTGCTGATGATCGGGGCGACGATGTACCGTAGAGCAGCGCAAAGGATACCGGAAAAAGAACTCGCCGCCGTGCAGAGGCTAGCGGAATGGCGAGCTCCCAGCGATGCTCTGCTGGCGACACCAGGGCAACAGATTTTGCGGACGATGCCAAGACTCGGCGAGTCGTATCTGAATGTTCCCGTGAAAAAGAATGAGGAGGAGTGACATGAGAGCCAGGGTTCTCTGCCTTTGTGCCGTGTTTCTTTTGGCGACGGGAGCAGCCCGTGCCCAGCAGCCCGATCAAGATCCGATCGGGCAGAGTTTCTTTGCCCCAGAACTCGTGATTCAGCATCAGGAAGCGATCGGGCTGAGCGCGGAACAAAAAGAGTATTTGAAGACGGAAATCCGCCAGGCGCAATTGAAATTCACCGAGTTGCAATGGAAACTGCAGGATGAAATGGAAAAACTGATTACGCTGGTGAAACAGCCGCGCGTCGACGAGCAGCAGGTGCTTGCACAATTGGAAAGGCTGCTGGCCGCAGAACGGGAAATCAAGAGAGAGCAAGTGACGCTACTCGTGCGAATCAAGAACAAATTGACAGCCGAGCAGCAGGGAAAACTACTCGAGATACGAAGCAGGCCGGGAAACAAATAAAGTAGGCGAACAGGCCGCAGCACGGGCCGCGCAGAGTTATTGGAGTTTGGCGTATTCCGATTTGGCCTGAAGGAAGACGGGGACGTCGGTGTCGGCGTCTTTTCAGGCGGCGAAGTAATCCTGATAGGCGATGCGGGCCTTTGCCGAGTCGCCCTGCAAAGCGTAGGCGCGGCCGAGGTTCAGTTGGGCGAGGGTATAAAGATGGCTGGTCGCACCAGCGTCCCGATGGTCGAGGATTTTCTGGAATTCCGCGGCGGCCTTGCTGCCATCCTTCAAGCGCAAGAACGCCAGCCCACGAATGTAAAGCGGTCCATAGTTAGCGCCGGGCCCCTGGGCGCCGAGTTCATATTTCCGTGCGGATTCGAGTGCGGCGATGGCATCCGCGGATTTGTTTTTGAGCAAGAGAGTTAAAAGCCAACACCCGGGAGAATCACTGCGTGAAGCAAAGTGTCGTCGGGAAAATCCTGGCTTATGGCGTCGATGAGTTTGCGCGATCTGGCGGTGTCTCCCGTTTGCGCAAGGGCCACCGCTGCCACCATACGCATGTTTCCTTTGGAGTATTGGCGCAAAGCTTCTGCGGCCTCCGCCTGAGCGAGAGTCGTGTAACCATGTGAGGCGTCCCGGCCTGCCTGGACAGCCTGCAGGATGGAAGCGAATTCGTTCATGCCGTAGCGAGTTGCACCAGACATCGCGCGCTGGCGCGCTTCTCGCCCACCCTTGATCTTGCCAATCGAGTCAAGGGCATTCGCAGCGGTAACGAGCACAAAAACTTCCTCACGAGTGCCAGCGCCCCAGGAAGCTTCACGCTGCATGGCCGCCTGGTCCCCATGAATGAAAGCAATTTCGAAGAGCATGGAATGGGTTGAAGCGGAATCAGCCCCTTGGGAGGAAGCCTGCTCGGCCACAGCTTTAGCTTCCTCAAGGCGATTCAAGCTCAGGTAAGCACTGGCAAGATTCTGGTAGGCGTAGGAATCCTGGGGTCTAGGCGCATGGCTCCACTCGCGACATTGAGCGCTTTTTCATGCTGGCCAACCGAGCGATAGGCTAGCGAGACATTGTCGTAAGGAATTGTGTCGTGAGGATAGGTGCGTATCCACTGCTCGTAGACGTCAATGGCCTTTTCGATCTGGCCGGTGGCTTGATCGTAGAAAGTCATCAGGAAGGAATTTGAGGGCGAGGAAGCGCCCGAGCTGGGTGTTTTCGGCTTTGTAGACGATACCCATGCCGCCGCCCCCGAGTTTCTCGAGGACGCGGTAGGATTTGAACCGACCTGGTGGCGGTTGTTGTCGCACATCTTGCGACTAGTGCCAGAGTGAAGTCAGCAAGAGAAAGCGGCGGTTGAGACGCGCAAAGCGGGCTAGGTCTCTTCGCCGAACATTTTGATATCGGCGGGGCCTTCTTTGAGTGGGCCGACGTGACGGCCCTGAACGAGGACGCGAATGTGCTCGACGATATCGGGATTGGCGAGCGTGGTGATGTCGCCGGTGTCCATGGTGTTGGAAATGGCGGCGAGAACGCGGCGCATGATTTTTCCGGAGCGGGTTTTGGGCATATCCGGGACGATGTGGATCATTTTCGGGCGGGCGATTTTGCCGATCATGGTTTCGATGGTCGCGATGACTTTATCCTCGACTGCTTTTTTGGGAAGAATACCGGGTTTGAGCGAGATGTACACTTCCGGAACGCGGCCCTTCACCTCGTCAACGACGGGGACAACAGCGGCCTCAGCGACTTCGGAACAGGTGAGGCAAGCGGATTCGATTTCCTTGGTGCCGAGGCGATGGCCGGCGACGTTGATGACGTCATCGACGCGGCCGAGAATGCGATAGTAGCCGTCGGCGGAAACCATGGCGCCGTCGCCCGTGAAGTACGGCCAGTCCTGCCATTTCTTGCTCTTCGGGTTCTTGCAATATTTTGAGTAATACTGTTTGACGAAGCGCTCCGGGTCGCCCCAAATGGTTTGCATGATGCCGGGCCACGGATTGCGGATGCAAAGGTTGCCGGCGGCGTCCTCGCCAGGTTTGATTTCTCTTCGAGTTTCATCCCAAATCGCCGGATAGATGCCGAGTGCGGCAGGGCCGGCACTGCCGGGCTTCATCAGATCCAGCGCGGGTTTTGTGGTGATGAGGAAGCCGCCGGTTTCGGTTTGCCACCACGTGTCCACAATGACGGCTTCGCCCTTGCCAACAACTTCGTGATACCACTTCCAGACTTCGGGCTCGATGGGTTCCCCGACGGTGGTCATGTGCTTGAAGTGGTAGTTGTACTTTTTCGGTTCGTCGGCGCCGGCTTTGCGGAGCATTCGAATGGCGGTGGGGGAAGTGTGAAAGATGTTGACGTCGAGGCGCTCGGCGATGCGCCAGGGGCGGCCGGCGTCGGGGAATTGCGGGACGCCTTCGTAGAGCACGCTAGTCGCGGCGAGAGCGAGCGGGCCATAGACGATGTAGGAATGGCCGGTGATCCAGCCAATATCCGCCATACACCAGTAGACGTCTTCGGGATGAAGATCCTGGTAATACTTGGCGGTACCGGTGACGTAAGCGAGATAGCCGCCGGTGCGATGCTGGCAGCCTTTGGGCTTGCCGGTGGTACCGCTGGTGTACATGAGGAAGAGAGGAGCGTCGGAGTCCTGAGAGACGGGCTCGACCGTCTGTCCCGTAAAATCTTTCAAGACTTCATCCACATAAAAATCGCGGCCCGTGATCATCGGCGCTTCGGAAGTGTTGTGGCCTGCATAGCGGCGCCAGATCAGGACCTTGGCGATGTCCTGGCCTTCTTTTTTTGCGGCTGCGACGGCGATATCGGCGTTACCTTTGTGGTCTATTTTTTTTCCGTTGCGGTAATAGTTGTCGGCGTAAATGAGGACGCGGCTGCCGGAGTCGGCGGCGCGAAGGCCGCAAGCTTCGCCGCTGAAACCGCCGAAGACGACGGAATGGACGATGCCGAGGCGCGCGCAAGCAAGCATGGTGATGGGCAGCTCGGGGATCATGGGCATGTGGATGGTCACGCGGTCGCCGGATTTGAGCCTGGCGAAATCGCGGAGCATAGCAGCAACTTCGTTGACGCGTTTGTAGAGCTCTTGATAGGTGATGACGACAGGTGGCTCGTTTTCTGGCTCTGGGACAAAGATGAGGGCGGCTTTGTTCTTGTGTTTGGCAAGGTGGCGATCGACGCAGTTGTAGCAGGCGTTGAGCTTGCCGCCGACGAACCATTTCCAGAAAGGCGGATTGGACGTGTCGAGAGTTTTGCGCCAGGGTTTGTCCCAATCGAGAAGGTTGGCGTAGTGGTCGAAACATTCCGGAAAATATTTTTCGCTGAATTTCTTGACGAAGGCGGGATCTTTGAGATTTGCCTGCGCGATGAATTTCGACGAAGGGCGAAAGTATTGTTCCTCTTTCCAGTGGACAGCAATCTGGGCTTCCGTGAGTTTGTGCTCTGACTTGGATGGCTTTGCTTCTTTCTTTCCGCGAACTTTGGCCACGGCGGCAACTCCCTTTGGAAGCTCAGAATTCGGATACGACGCTACTGCGAGGGACAAAATGATGCTACCGCGCAGGCGCGGGAGTCAATCGCGTAGAGAACGCGGGTAGAGAACGCGGCCGGAACTGTGATACATAACACCATTGAACCTGCACACAGCCATTTTTCTGTTTTTCGCGGGAGCTCTCGGTGGGGCGATCAACGCCGTCGCCGGGGGCGGGAGTTTTGTGTCCTTTCCCGCGCTGCTATTTACGGGTGTGCCTGCCATTCCGGCGAACGCGACCAATACGCTTGCGCTATGGGTGGGCACGACGGCGAGCGGAGGTGCTTACCGCGAAAAATTGAACATTGGCCGGCGCGTCATGATTCCGCTGGTCATTACTAGCGTCATCGGCGGGCTCGCGGGCGCGTTCTTATTGATCAAGACGCCAGCACAGACCTTTCTACATGTGCTGCCGTGGCTGCTCCTTGGCGCGACGCTGCTGTTCGCGTTCGGAAAGCATCTCACGGGACGAATCTCTGCGGGCATTACGCACGAGGCGAGTAACGCCGGAGTGATGGTTGCTTCCATTTATGAAACGATTGTTGCTGTCTATGGCGGCTATTTCGGCGGAGGCGTGGGAATCATGAACCTCGCCATGTTGGCGGCGTTGGGAATGACGGATATTCACGCGATGAACAAGCTGAAGGTCATACTCGGTGGAGTGATCAACGGCGTTGCGACGATCACTTTCATCGCTGCCGGCACGATCTTATGGCCGCAGGCGATGGTGATGACGGCAGGCTCCATTCTTGGCGGCTACTCCAGCGCGCATCTTTCCCAGAAGCTGCCGCAAGCCTGGGTGAAGGCATTCGTGATTTTGGTTGGAACTGCCATGACCATCTATTTTTTCTTCCAGGCCTACCGTTGACGCTCCCGGACTTGCGGTCCGATCGGCTGAATATTTCTTAGTTTCTGGACAGCTTTTGATATAGTCCCCGCTGCCATGAGCACTGATGCGAGCCAACCTGAAGCGGGGGCCGTTCGAACGGCCCCGCTCACGCGAAATCAGATTCGAGGATTCTGGGCTTCCTGGGGAGGCTGGACGCTCGATGGCATGGATTCCTTCATCTACGCTCTGGTGCTGGTGCCTTCACTGCGCGACCTGCTGCCACGCTCAGGCATTGCGGCGACTAAAGGGAACATCGGCTACTACGGCGGATTGCTTTTTGCGCTTTTTCTGATTGGATGGGGACTGGCGTTCCTGTGGGGTCCGGTCGGCGACAAATTTGGGCGCGTGCGCACTTTGATGTTGACGGTCGTGTGGTATTCGGTGTTTACGTTTCTCAGCGCGCTGGTGACGAATGTCTGGCAGCTTGCGGTGCTGCGGCTGCTTGCCGGAATTGGAATTGGCGGCGAATGGGCGATGGGCGGAACGTTTGTTGCGGAAGAATGGCCGGAGAACCGGCGGCGCGCCGGTGCGGGATACATGCACACGGGCTACTACGTGGGGATTTTTCTGGCGGCGCTGGCTAATTACGTTGTCGGAACGCACTTTGGCCACGACGCTTGGCGGGTGATGTTCGCTGTCGGCGGCTTGCCGGCGCTGGTGCTGGCGTGGGTGCGCCACGGGGTGACGGAACCCGAGCGATGGCGACAGAAAGCAAGCGTCGTTCGAGCGTGGCAGGTCTGGCGACCGTTCTCGGTGCTTTTTTCAGATGTTTGGCGGCGAAGGACCATTCTGAACTCGCTTTTCATGCTGGCTTCCATCAGCGGACTTTGGGCGGGCACGGTTTACGTTCCAGCTGCTGTGACCGCTCTCGCAGAAGCCACTGGGCGCGCTGGGCCGCAAGCGGCCCAGCTTGCTTCGCGCGCGACGATGCTCGTGGCGTTCGCGACGATTCTCGGATGTCTGGCGATGCCGTGGCTTGCAGAAAGGCTGGGGAGGCGCGGGGCACTGGCCGCTTATTTCACGCTGATGATGATTTTTATCGTGCTGACGTTTGCCAACGTTTTCTATCTTGGCCCAACGGCGTTGCCTTGGTTTTTCGTTTGCCTATTCTTTCTGGGACTGGGGGGAGCAAACTTTGCCGTCTACACGCTCTGGCTGCCTGAGCAATACCCGACGGAATGCCGCGCGAGCGCTTTTGCGTTTTGTACTTCCTTTGCGCGTTTTGGCGGAGCGGGAATCACGTTTCTCGTCGGTGCGGGCGTGCAACATTTTGGCTCCCTGGGAATTCCGGTGGCGCTGACATCCATTGCATTCGCGATTGGGCTCCTTCTTCTTCCGTTTGGAGCCGAAACGCGCGGGCAAAGCCTTCCCGCATAGGTACATTTCTATTTCAGGAGAGTTTTTAGGTCCGTTCCGCGGATGGAAGCGTCGAGCAGTTGAATGGTGTGCACCACCGGAGTGCGCTGACCGTTTCGCGCCAGAGAAGCCTGCAGCTGCAGCAAGCATCCGGGATTTCCCGTCGCCACCACGTCGGCTTTCAATGGCGCGATGAGGCTGGCTTTGCGATCTCCGATGGCGTTGGCAGCCAAAGGCTGGACGAGGTTGTAGATGCCTGCGGAACCGCAGCAGATAGCGGATTCGGGGATTTCCGCCAGTTGGAGTTCGGAGATTTTCGACAGAAGAGTGCGCGGCTGAGATCGCACGCCTTGTGCATGCTGCAAGTGGCATGAATCGTGAAAGGCCACGCGGAGCTTGAGCGGGTGGCGCGTGGCGCGAGGGTCGAGACCGGCGAGGATTTCACTGATGTCTTTGCATTTAGCAGAGAAACTTCGAGCGCGATCCGCATAGGACGGGTCGTCTCTCAGCAGGTGAGCGTAATCCTTTACGTTGGATCCGCAGCCCGCCGCGTTGGAGACGATGGCATCCACGTTCGAGTCTTCGAATGCGTCGATGATTTTCTTCGCGAGTTCCAGCGCGGCTGCTTCCTCGCCGGCGTGAACCAGCAGCGCTCCACAGCAGGGTTGCGTCTGCGGCGCGAAGACCTCGCAGCCTTCCGCGGCGAGAACGCGAGCTGTCGCAGCATTTACCTGCGGAAAGAATTCGCGCTGCACGCAACCCAGAAGCAATCCAACGCGAAGGCGCTTTGTTCCGGAGGCCGGCGTAAGTTCAGCGACGTACTCGCTTGGTCCGAGTCTTGGGACCAGCGACTCCAGCACCTGTAGTCTCTTCGGGAAGAGCTTCAGCATGCCCGAAGCACGGACGACGGCCTGCAGTCCTGATTTTTGGTAGGCAAGAAGCGGCAAACGCATGCGCTTCAATCGTTCCGGCCGAGTAAAGTTTTCGAAGAGGAAGCGCCGATAACGCTTTTCGCCTGGTGAACGCTCGGTGTTTCGCTCGATCTGCGCGCGCGTAGCCTCAATAAGCTTTCCGTAGTCCACGCCGGAAGGGCAAGCAGGCATGCAAGCCATGCAGCCAAGACAGCTATCGAAATGGCTGACCCAATTCGAGGTCATCTTCGTAGCTCCTTCGCTGGCGAGCTTCATCAGGTAGATGCGGCCGCGCGGCGAATCCATCTCCTGGCCCCACAAGACGTACGTGGGGCAGACCGGGAGGCAGAAACCGCAATGAACGCAATTTTCGATGATTTCATTTGAAGGCGGGTGGTGCGCGTCGAAAGCGCTGCCGGCAATTGGTGTGGGGGCCGGATCGGGCATCAAATTCCCCCCACAAAACGGCCGGGATTCAGCGTATTCCTCGGGTCGAGCTGCTGCTTTACCGCTTTCATCAACGGTAACAGGTCACCTGCGCTTCCCCAGGCATCGATGGGCGCCATTCCAGCCGGCTGATGAAGGACAACCAGAGAGCCAGCGTTGCTTTCGAACTGCTCACGCAAGTCCTGCAAAGAAAATCGCAAGTTCGCCGGGTCTCCTTCGAGCCTCAGAAAGCCGATCCCGGTAGCTTGCAACACAGTCTTAAAGCGCAATTGCTGCACTTTGGCGGATTTTGCGATGGCCGTTGCCGACTTATCCAGCTCCGCGGGCAGGACGCTGATTTTTGCGACGGCGGCCGATTCCGGCTTGGCAAGGGACCAAAGGTCCTGGCGTGCGTTCCAGATGTCCGGCGACGCTACGGTGAGGTTGGCCAACTCAGCGAGCTCCTTGAGATGAGCTTCTTGCGCGTCGAGCCCCGCTTCGGTTCCTTCGAACAAGATATCCACGAGCGGCGCCGCCTCATTCTCGAAGCGCCCTTGCAGGGCGGTGTGCGCGAGCTTCGAATTCTGAATGGCGTCGATGATGCGCCGAGCTTCTTCCACTCCCTTTGTGCCCATGGAAAAGGAGCGCGTGTTTCGCGGCAGCGGGTGCAAGCGAAAAACAGCACGCGTGATTATGCCAAGAGTGCCGAAGGCTCCCGTGGCGAGCTTGGGCAGATCGTAGCCCGCGACGTTCTTGACGACCTTGCCCCCGCTGCTGGCCCGCGTGCCATCGGGAAGCGCGAGCGTAACGCCGATGACCAAATCGCGTAGCGCCCCGAAGCGCAAGCGCAGAGCGCCGCTGTCATTCGCAGAGAGCACGCCGCCCACAGTGGCTTTTGCCGGCCAAAGCGGATCGAGCGCCAGGCGCTGGCCGTGCTGGGCAAGAGTTTCTTGCAGCGTTTGAATGGTGCAACCGGCTCCAACGGAAGCGGTGAGGTCGGCCCAGGCGTGCTCCGTAACTTCGTTGAGCCGTGCTGTCGAAAAGACAACGTCCGCGCGAGACGGTGGATTCCCCCAGCAAAGTTTTGTGCCGCCGCCGCGCGGGACGACTGCCAACCCCGCATCGCTGACAAGCCGAAACGCATCCGCGAGATCCGATTCGCTGCCAGGAACGAGAACTAGTTTTGGTTGGACACCAGCGACGATATCAGAAGCGCTTGCTGCGTGAACATGTTCCTGACCCATGAAGGAAATGAGCCTGTAACGCAGTGAGGAGTGAAGAGGGGTTTTTCGGGAATGCGTCGCGGCGTCCATACGACAGCGTTAAAAACGCTCCGCTAGGCCGGAAGACTCGAGCGGGTGTGGCGTGTATTCGCCGGGAGTTTCACCGCAGAGACGAGGCGCCGGAAAGATTTTTGTTGGATTCGAAAGCTGCAGTGGGTCGAAAGCGCAGCGGACGCGCCGCATAGTGACCAAATCGGGTTCGGCAAACATTTTGGACATCATTTTCTTTTTGTCCAGACCGACACCATGTTCACCGGTAATGGAACCACCCGCTTCGATGCATAGCTCGAGAATTCTGGCGGAAAGTGTTTCGGCGGCCTCCCGCTGGCCCGGAACGCGGCGGTCGTACAGAACAAGTGGGTGGAGATTGCCATCGCCTGCGTGAAAGACATTGGCAACGCGCAACCCCGCTTCCTGGCTGAGGCGCTGGATCTCGCCCATGACCTGCGGGAGGGCGGTGCGCGGAATCACGCCGTCCTGAACGATGTAGTTGGAGGAGATGCGGCCCATAGCAGCGAAAGCGGATTTGCGCCCTTTCCAGATGAGGACGCGCTCCGCTTCGGATTGAGCGATGCGAATCTCCCAAGCGCCGTTCGCGCGGCAAATCCCGTTGACGTCGGTCATCAGGGATTCCACTTCGGCGATGGGACCGTCGAGTTCCACCAGAAGCAAGCCGCCGCAGTCTGGATAGTTGGCATGCACGGCAGCTTCCGCGGCTTGAATGGCGAGATGGTCCATCATCTCGATGGCGGAGGGGAGCATCCCCGCGGCGATAATGCCGCTGACGGCGGCACCGGCTTCATTCGTGGAATCAAACGCGGCGAGCAACGTGCGCACACACTCCGGGCGCTTGACGATGCGCAGAGTAATTTTTGTGGCGATGCCGAGCGTGCCTTCGGAACCGACGAAAACTCCGGCGAGGTCGTAGCCGGGGGCATCCAGTGTTTTTCCTCCGAGGTGGACGAGCGAGCCATCGGGCAAAACAACTTCGAGGCCCAGGACGTGTGTCGTGGTGAAACCGTATTTGAGGCAATGCGCGCCGCCGGCATTTTCCGCGACATTGCCGCCGATGGTGCACACCGTTTGCGAAGAGGGATCAGGCGCATAGAAGAATTCATTGTGCTGAATGCACGCGGTGACATCGAGATTGAGGACACCCGGCTCGACGACCACGCGCCCGTTGGGAAAATCCACTTCGAGGATGCGGTTCATGCGAACCAGGCTTATGACGATACCGTTCTCGACTGGCGTCGCTCCGCCGCTCAAGCCGGTGCCCGAGCCTCGCGCGACAAAAGGGATTCTTTCCCGGAAACAGATGCGGACGATGGATTGAACCTGTTCCGCGGAAACGGGCAAAAGGACCGCGCGTGGCAGCACGCGAAAATTAACCAGGCCATCGCACTCATAGGTGTGAAGTTCTTCCGGGGAGGAGACCAGGCCGCGGTCGTCGACGATCGCGCGCAGCTCCTCAAGAATCCTAACGTCCATAGGATTCAGTCCTCCGCATGGAAGAAAATCGCGCCATCAGTGGATGAAGTTTAACCCATTGGGGATGAATTGCGGGAGGACATAGGCGTAGAACATGACGATCACGCCGACGATAGCAGCAAGCGCCACGGAATGCCAGAACACGAAGCAGAAGATGGAGCCTTCGTTGCCAACCTGATTGGTCGCCGCAGTAGCGATACAGATGGACTGCGCGTCCACCATTTTGCCCATGACTCCGCCGGCACTGTTTGCGGCGCACATCAGAATGGGGCTGAGGTTGAGCTGCTGCGCGGTGATTTTCTGCAAGCCACCGAAAAGAGCGTTGGAAGAGGTATCGCTGCCGGTCAACGCGACACCCAGCCAGCCGATGAACGTGCCAAAAAAGGGAAAGAGCCAGCCGGTGCGCGTGAAGGCGAGACCCAGGATGGCATCCATGCCGGAGTATCGCGTGACGTAGCCCAGGCCGAGCATGCAAGTCATGGCCACGATGGCGAAACGCAAACGGTAAAGAGTGCGGCCGAAGATTTGAAACATTTTTTCAGGCTTCAAGCCGAGAATGGCGCCTGCAAAAAGGGCCGCAAAGAAGCAACCCGTTCCCGTAGCCGTGAGCCAATTGAAATCGAACCGCGCGGCTTCAGCGGCCGGCTTTTGCACTACGGGCGCAGTTCGAAAGACTTTGGCATGCAAGTACGGCCAGTCCCAGCCCGCCGGACCAGGGCGGGCTTTGCCGTCCGCCATGACAACCTTGAAGGAGGGCGTCGTTGTCTGATTCATGACCAGCTTCACCGCGGGCAATCCCCACACGAGCACAAAAACGGAAAGGATCGCGAAGGGCGTCCAAGCCTTTGCGATTTGACCGGCGGAGTAGTGCTTGATCGACGCTCTAGCCTCATCGGCGTTTACAGCTGCTTCATCCGCGAAACGCCAGATCCTTTTCGGCTGCCAGAAACGCAGGAAGAGAAGCGTGGCGATCATGGAGGCGACGCCGGCAGCAATGTCCACAAGATTGCTGTCTACGTAATTGGACCAGAACCATTGGGTAGCGGCGAAGGAGCCGCCGACGACCAGGATGGCAGGGAAGACTTCGAAGGTTTCTTTCCAGCTGACCATCGCGCGGACCAGCCAGAAAGGAACGATGATGGCGGTGACGGGAAGGATGCGGCCGATCATGGCACTGAGGTCGCTTTCGTTCAGCGCGGTGACGACCGCGAGCGTATGGACGGGGGTGCCGATGGCGCCCCAAGCCACGGGGGCGGTGTTGGCGATAAGGTTGAGCGCGGCGGCCTGAAAGGGTCTAAATCCAAGGCCGATCATGAAGGCTCCGGCGATGGCGACAGGGGCGCCAAATCCAGCGGAGCCTTCAATGAAAGCACCAAAGCAGAAGGCGACCAGCAGAAGTTGTAGGCGGCGATCAGGGGTGATCGCGGCGACGGACTGTTTCATGATTTCGAACTGGCCAGTCTCGACCGATATGTCATAGAGAAATACGGCGGCGATGACGATCCAGACAATTTTAAGAAGACCGAACGCGGAGCCATAAGAAAAGCTACTGAGTGCCAGGCTGGCGGGCATTCCCAGTACGAAAATGGCGCAGAGTATCGCGGTCGTGGCGCCGGCGATGGCGCAAAGATGGGGCCGCACTTTCAGCCCCGCTAGAAGACCGAGCAGGACGATGATCGGTAACGCTGCTACAAGTGTGGAAAGCCACCAATGACCTGTAGGGTCATAAACCTGGGTCCAAGTCACAGGAAGACCTTTCCGTTGCGGTCGCTGAGATACTTCGTCTGCGGATTCTTGTCAAGAAAATAAGTCTTCTTGCAATGCACGCCAACTTTTCAAGGATATTCACGCTGGATTCCACGGCCAACGAAAAGTTGCGCGCCCACGGCAAGCAACGCGGGAAAGCAAACGAGGACGTAGCGCGGCTCGCAGGTCTGCAATTGCGTGAGGAACGCAGTGCGGATGACGACGAAGGTCACGATGAGCAAAATCCCTGGATTACCCCGCCAGAGCCACGCGGAGGTAATCGCCATGCCGAGGTACAAAATGTTGAGCAGCGCGAATCCAAGTGTGACTTCAAAATCGATGGCATTGCTGCGCCAACTCTCCGCGGGAGGCCAGAGCCGGCCCGAGTACGGCAGCAAGGTAATCCGCGGCGTGAACCACATAGCGGCGGCCCGCTCGATGGGAATCCACAGGTACGTTCGAATGGGATGACGCCGCGAGCGTTCACGAGCTAACTCCGCAAATTCGAGATCGAGAGAGAGAGTCATGCCGGGAATGCGATTGTAACGATCCAGAAGTGAAGCGACTTGCGCTCGCTCCTCTGGAGAATCCGTTGCGTATGTGGGGAGATCTTTCAATTCGATTCGCTGGGCGGGCAGCTTCCACGTAAAGAGATACGCGTCACGGAATCGGTACATCCAGGTCTTGGTCCAAGCGTAAAAGCCGGTCGGCAGAACATCGCCATAGGTTTCGGCGTAACGAGGCGCCAGGAACTGCACGCGCCCGAGACTCGCAGCATTTCGCGCGGCCCAGGGGGCCAGTGGAAGCAGTGAGCCCGCAACGATCGATAAGGTTGCGAGCACGAGTGTTCTCCGACTTTCGGAGCGGTAGTAGCGAAGGCCAAGTACAAGAAGCACGGCAACCAGGAGAAGCGGTGTTTCCGGCCGGACGAGCGTTCCAAGCCCGACGACAAGGCCGCCCAGGAGCCAGGATCGCGCAGCGCGGCAAAAATCGATTTTCGATTGGACGAGATCGAGTCGCAGGAAAGCCGGAGAAAGGAAATTGAAGATCGCAAGCGTCGTGAAAAAAGTTGCTAGAACTTCGGTGAGCGGCACCGCGGCGTAGTTTGCAGTGAAGGGGCAGAGAGCCGCCATCCAAAGTGGTGCCGCGGCGACACGGCCGCGACTTGCCTCAGATTTGCCAACCGCCAGGCGCGCGGCAATGCCAGCGGCCAGCACGCACGTGGCGAGGTCCACGAAGCCTTGCACCAACATGACGGCTTTCCTGCCGGGGCCTGCCCAGAAATAGATAATCGCCAGAAACGCCGGATAACCTGGCATCCGAGCATCCGACGGCAAGAGTTGTCCATTCGAGTAGAAGCTGTACACGCCGTGGTAGAGCCAGTTACGCGCGAGCTCTTCGTAGTAAGGCGTATCTCCGGAGTAGAAAGGGAAACGCCAGATGAAAAAAAGACGCAAGAGCAATCCCGCGAGGAGCGCCGGCAAGAGATGCTTGTAGAGAGGCTTTGGGAACATTTTGGCGACCGAAAAGAAATTCGGATCGCAAAAGTATTGTAACTGGAAGTGGCCGGGACGCCTGGATTTGGCACTCTCGTTACGGGAAGTTATGATGGCACTTAAGGTATGGTGACGGACATGTTGTGGTTTTCAGCCAGGGGGGCGCGCGGTTCGAGGGTTGCGTAATTCCTTGCGCTTTCTGAGGCAGGTAGAAGGCCGCACAGGCGCTCATGCAGAATACACGCCGGGAGCGAGATGATATTCTTGCTCGCCTGAAGGCACTTGGCTGGGCATGTGCCGAAGCTATCGCGGAGACGACTCGCGCGCGACGGGCATTTGCGAGGCCGATTCAGCCAATCCCCGGTGTTGCGCGACATGCTGCAATCAGTTGGAAGAGCGTCACGAAGTGGAACGTGCCTCTACGAATAGTGAGGAGCAAGACAGCTCATGGCGAGAAGCCGCTATGCGGTCAGTTTGGTCTTTCTCACTTTTTTCGTGATCTCCTTGCTGACCAATATTCTTGGCCCCATTGTGCCGGACATCATCAGCAGTTTTCACGTTAGTCTGACTGCCGCGGGATTTCTGGCATTTGCTTTCTTCATTGCGTATGGAGTGATGTCCATCCCGGCCGGCTTTTTGGTGGAACGATTCACTGAAAAACCTGTGATGGCGCTGGCCTTTTTGGCTGGGACGCTGGGATCACTGAGTTTCGCCCTATTTCCCGGATACCACGTAGCCATCATTTCCTACTTCACCATCGGCGCCGGGATGGCCGTTTTGCAGGTGGCCATCAATCCGCTGTTGCGCGTCGCCGGCGGGGAAGAGCACTACGCATTTAATTCGACATTGGCCCAATTGGTTTTCGGCAGCGCGTCATTTATTAGTCCGCGAATTTATTCTTATCTAGTGCTGAACCTGAAGGACCCTTCACTCGATCAAAACTTCCTCTTGCGCATCTTGCGAAGGCTGACCCCGGCGGAGTTGCCGTGGGCCTCAATCTACTGGATTTTCGCTGTTTCCGCGCTGGTGATGGTGGTCGTTTTGTTCTTTTCCAAGTTTCCTAAGGTCCAGCACACAGAAGAAGAACGCGTGGGTTCTTTGGACATGTACCGAACCCTGGCGCGCCAACGAGTTGTTTGGCTTTACTTTGCAGCGATGTTTGCTTACGTCGGTTGCGAACAAGGAACCGCCGACTGGGCGTCGAGTTTTCTTCACCAGTATCACGGTTTGGATCCCCACACCGTCGGTGCGGCTGCGGTTTCCTGGTTTTGGGGTTTGCTCACGGTAGGTTGTCTGGCGGGGATGTTACTGCTGAAGATATTCGACAGCCGCAGAGTGCTCATCGGTGCGTGCGTGGGGGCTCTGCTCTCTTTGTCTGCGGCCTTGTTTGGTCCCGCTAAGGTTTCCATAATTGCTTTTCCCGCAATCGGTCTGTTTGCTTCGGTGATGTGGCCCATCGTGGTGTCGCTCGCACTCAATTCCGTCGTGGAGTTCCACGGTTCTTTTTCGGGCATTCTAGGTACCGGAATCATAGGCGGAGCTGTAGTGCCGGTGATCATTGGGCGCATCGGAGACTACGCAGGACTACGCGGCGGCTTGTCATTTCTGTACGTGACGTTTGGGTTTGTGCTCAGCGTCGGCTTGTGGGCAAGCCCGATGATCAACAATGCCACCATTCGTCTCAAGAAAACGTCTGGCGAGGTCGCTATTTGATGGAGGTTGTTCGCGGAGATGAACTCAGACACCAACCATGTTGAAGGGTCAGAGACAATTCATTGACATTAAAGAATTAAGTGGTCGGGGTGGGCACAAAAGTTGGCACACTCGAATGGTACGCTGGCCCAGGATTCGTACACGGGGTCGCACGACGTTCGCACGCATCCTATGACAAACGTCTTTCGCCGGTTGGGTGGGATCTTGTTGCCTGAACGTAATTCCTACGCGTGCAACTCTACAAGGCGCTGACGGCGAACTTTGATTTTGCTTTCCTCCTTACGCGCAGCCGCCAGGTCGTAGGCCAGTTGCATATGCAACCACGTCTCCGGCGTGCTCTCGAAGGCCTTACTTCTCAATCTCGTTTTTGAAAACAAATGAGTTAGAAAAATATTTGATAGTGGCACGATGTACGGAAATGTGGCTCCGCATGTATAGGGTCCCCCGAATTTTCCCCCTAGCGAAGATCGTCCCGTGGGTTCAGTCAGGTAGCTTGGGCTGAGGCCGAACCCTTTCAGCAACCGACGGGACTTGGCAGGCTGCGCGCTGAACATTGTGCAAACGAGTCGCCGCCGAATTGCTCATGGCTCAGAATATAAGCTTCAGACCGACTTGCATCGTCCGATTGCCCGAGGCATTGGTCACGACGCCAAACAGCGGGTTTGACAAATCCATACTCGCCGGATTGTTCCAAGTTTTTAAGTTGAACAGATTGTAGATCTCCCATCGGAAGTCCAAGTGCGCCCGCTCTTTAATGGGAATGGTGCGCGCCAAGGAAATGTTCTCGCGGAACCGTCCCGGCGAACGTGTTGCGCCGTTCAAGCGGGGAGCGTTGCCGAAAGGGTCGACACGGGGATCGGTTCTGCGCTGGAAGGCAGTGCGGTTCAGATACGGTCCGTTGCTGGGGTCGAACCGATCTCCCACAATCGGCGCGCGCCAGTCCAGCGAGGTCACGTTCGGGCGCGCCCGACCGCCCATCAGGAAATTTGAGTAGCCGTCGTCGACGACACCCAACGGATAGCCGCTTTGTCCATAAATGAATGCGGCGACGTTCCAATCGCCGAGAACGTGCCCAAAGACGCCTGAGCTAAAGTAACGGCGCCTGGGGCCAAATGGCAGGTCGTAGCTGGCGGTGAGCTTGAACATGTGCGCCATATCCAGCACTCCGTACGACTTCTCGACTCGCCGGTTCCAGTTGTTCTGAGCCGCGCCGGCGCCAACGCCTGATCCGACGACGCCCGCAATCCAGGGTTCCGATGAATCGGCATCGGTGAGCAGTTTGGACCACGTGTAATCGGCCAACATGCTCAAACCGCCCGAAAAGCGTTTCGTCAGCTTCACAATAAGCGCATCGTATCTGGAGTTACCGCTGTGATTATTCATGCCTCCCGTACCGACGCCCGTATACTGGGGCCACTGACGGAGCGATTGACCAAGCGTTGCGCGAGCGCCCAGCAATTGCTTGAAGTTCGGGAAGGGCGGCTGGAAACCGAGCGCGACTACGGCCGGGTCATCGATGGGTTTATTCAATAGACGTCCGAGGGAAGCATATTGCAGCGGAATCTGCATGTAATTCACACGATCGGACGCTAGGTGTGTGCCTTTACTTCCGGCGTAGGTCACATCAAGGACGAAGTTGCCGCCAAGTACTCGTGAGACTGCAAGATTCCAGCTGTTTGTGCTTGGCAACTTCGCGATCTCCGCAGCGGGCCACCAAGTCACACCAAAGCCCGCGTTGAATCCAGGGTCGATAAAGGGCGGTGCTTTCCAAGTCGGGAATCCCTGGTCCCAATAAAACGCTGGCGTGATGCCTTGATCCACTGATGTCCAGGTGGGAGAGCTGGTAAAACCTGTACTCGATGGGGTGAGGCCCGGCGCCTTCTCCGATGCGTAGAAGATTCCGAAGCCCGCGCGAACTACAGTCTTCTTGTTAACCTGATAGGCCAGACCGAATCGTGGACCCCAGCCGTGGGCGTTGTTCCACAAGTGGCGATTGCCGGTCCGGCCGGGACCGGAACCGAGGAAAACCAGTGCGCCCAGGTAGTTGTTTGCGGCTGGATTGGGAACCGTTGGGTCAAAGGTCGACATGCGGTCGTGCTTCTCATACGCACCGATGTTCAGCTCATAGCGCAAGCCGATGTTCATGGTCAATTTAGGCGTAATCTTCCAGTCGTCTTGCACGTAAAACGCATGATAAGGAAACCGCAACATTCCGCTGAAGGGCACACTAAAGCCGCCCTGATGCAGGGCACCAAGCATGAAGCTTGCGAAAGAGTTTCCCGAATTGCCACTGCTGTCAGCGGGGGCCGCGGTTTCGAGGCGATTAAAGCGGAAATCTCCGGCAGCATTGTTCCGGTTATTTGTGTTTAACATCAGCAACTGGAAACTGTAGCCAAACTTGAAGCTGTGATTGCTCTTGATCCATGAAAGATTCTCATCAAGGCCGTAAACAGTGTGGTATTCATCCCATAGTTTGGAGCTATCCCAGCTGTAATAGTTGTCCGTCTGAAAGTTCACTGGCGGGAAGCTGTAGTTGGAATACGGATTGTTCTTGACGGCGCCGCCGAGCTTGTCACCCCAGTTTTGCCCTTCGGGAAACGCGGTAACGTCGTGCTCGGGATGAGTGAGGCGGTGGGCCCCTAAGGTCACGGTATTGACGAGGGTCGGCGTGATCAGGTGAGTATCATTGATGCGAAAAACGTTCCCGTAGTATTGGTCGCCTTGATAATATTGGCGACCGGCTAGAGGATAGGGAAGCGAACCGCCCCAATTCATGGGATTGGTCAGATCCGTGTCATATGCATTGTTGAAATGCATGCCGTTGCGCGACCAAGTGAATGCCAATCGGTTCTTCCCACCGAAGCTCTGATCGAGCTTTATGAGATAGGCGTTTTCGGTGCGCTTTCTGGGGCCGGTGCCCACGGTGTTGTAGTTGAGCCGCAATCCCGGCGCATTGGGAGCCGGAGAGTATCGGGCAATCGCCTTGGACAGCGCACTGAGGCGGTCCGGCGGAATGATATTGCCGGGAAACGGGTCGCGGATAAATCCCCCACTGCCGTCGCTCCGGGTCGTGGCCGGATCATAGATCGGGATCAGCGTACCGTCCGGTTTCCTCCACTCTGAAAAGTCGCCGGCGGTCATCCTCTGGCTGGGAATGGTGAGCTGTGACACACCGGACGTGCTTGGAAAGCGGTAGCCTTCGAAGGAGAAAAAGTACCAGGTTTTGTTCCGGCCGTTGTAGATCTTCGGCAGGTAGACGGGGCCGCCGACATTCGCGCCGAAGTCGTTGCGATGATAAATTGGTTTGGAGCGACCCAGTTTGTTGTTGAGCCAGCTATTCGCGTCGAGCCGCTCGCTTTGGTAGTAGTCGAACAGCGCTCCATGCAGCTCGTTAGCGCCGGATTTCGTTGTCACCGAGATGTTTCCGCCGCTAGCCCGGCTGTGCTCGGCCTTGAATACCGCCGTATCTATTCGAAATTCCTCCACCGAATCAATTGGTGGAGTCAACCGGTTCATGTAACCGACGTGATTACGCCAGCCCATCTCTACCGAAAGGCCGTCCACGCTGACGTTCCAATCGTGCTGCTGGCCGCCACCTACCTGAAAGTCGTCCCACGCGCTCTCGCCATTGCCACTTTTGACCTGCGGCAGCATCATCATGATGCTGAACGCGTTACGCATGCCACCCCCGATACCGGCGATGGGAACCGGTACATCCCGGACGAGCTTTTGCTCCATCGTCGTGGAGACCTCGGTGGATTCAGTTCTAAGCGGCGGTGTCTCGGCGCTAACATGCACCCTCTCACTGACTTGGCCCACTTGGAGGACGGTGTCCACGCGCACGTTGTCGCCGCTCGACAATGCGATATTGGATCGGACCCAGCTCTTGAATCCCGCCTGCGTTACGGTGAGTTCATAGTAGCCAACCAACAGGTTTGGTATCACGTAGTTCCCAGTCGACGACGTAACCGTGGCTGCCTGCGCGCCGGTGGCCATGTTTCGAGCGACGACGGTCGCGTTGGGTATAATTCCCTGGCTGGTGTCGGTCACCAAGCCTGTAATGGTTCCGGTAACCGTCTGGGCAAAGCCAGGGTGCAGCCACGCTGCACTTAAAGTGATAAGAGCAGCACAACGGAAGAGCGGGCGAAACATAGTCTCACTCCTTTGCATGCGACGTGATTTTGAGGGTAAAAGAAAAGCAGAGTAGGCTTTCTTTTGGGGCTCCGCATACTAAACCCCCACACCATTTGCTGATATTGCGCCTGCCGCGACAAAGAGTGCAACGTTAGGAGAGTTCCTAACGTCGTGTGGATCAAACTGATTTTATTGCCCTTAGCTGGCCTGCAAGCCCGCAACGGTAGATACTTTTGCCGGTCGTGCTTCCCCACAGCAGCGCGATCACCAATCTCAAGCTTCTCAAGCCCAACCTGAGTTAGGGCAGCGTGGCATTCAACCCTATCTGCACATCATTTTGGGAGGCATTGTCGATCTGCGCTGGACCCCGGAAAATGTTTCCCGTAATGACTGCACAGTTGACGGCTTTTCCCAACGAGATGTGCCGCAACTTTTGACGGAATTCACACCCTCGGACCAAGAGACTCCCTGAGTTTGCTTGAATTGCCGCGCGGTCTCCCTCTCTTCCCCACTGCACGAACGTGCAATCGCTGAAGCCTACGGTTCCTTGGCCATCGATCTTGGCGATTTGATTGCACGGTCCCCAGAACGCACTGTTGCTTATGCGGACCACTCCCTTATTGCTGGCACGGACCTCGACCATGGTCGGATCACTGCCGTGAAAAGAGGTGAACTCTCCGTTCGCAATGAGAAGTCCGTAGGGCGCGCTTTGCTCTACAACGACAGCGCGATTGCAATCGTCGGCGCCGATGCCCAGGAAGTTGCCGTTGCAGTTCCCGGTATTTGTTTCTATGAATCTATATCCGACACGGTAACCAAAGCAGAAGGTATTGAGTACATATTCCCAATCGGCACGACCGAAGACAAAGGCTTCGCCGTTGGCTGTCTGCCACTGGTAAACCGGGCTGTGCGAGTTCCACCACGGATTGAAGTGGACATTCTCGATGCGGCCGATGTCGTATATTGCGTCGACCCAAATGCCCCGCCGCAAGGGTTGACCAGTGATGTTCCGAATGTTATGGCGCTCGTTATGACTTGCGTCGATACCCTGGAAGGGGTTGAGTAGCTCCAAATCAAAAGCCGCTGGATTCTTGCCTCGCATGGCAATGGCCCACGGATAAGGGATGGGCTCTCCATCGAGTACCTGATTCGGGTAATAAATAGTCAGGCCGCTGACCGAACTGTTTGTATTCAGAGTGAGAAGCGGGTGTCCGTCCTCATGCCCCTGACCAGCCGTCGCGAATAGAGCGCTCCCGTCCTCTCCCGGCTTCGGCTGTCCATGATCCCTGATGCCGTTATGCGACGGAACGCAGCCGAACGAGCCACGAAGCGACGCTCCATCGGGGATGGTGAGGGTTCCCTTTAGGAGATACCGTCCTGGCGGCGCATACACGGTGCCAGGCCCCGATTTGTACACAGCATCAAGGGCACGCTGGAACGCGGCGGTGTCGTCGCTTATCGCATCTCCGGTGGCGCCGAAGCTTTTGACGTTCTCCACGAGTGGCGCACGTGTTTCGTCATTCTCCGCCCTCTTCGCAATCCTGTGTGAATCCAACAACGACGTCATTCCTGCGACCGTTCCGAGGGATAGGAGTTCGCGGCGCGATGTCGGCTTCATGTTTTTGTGTTAATCCTCCGCGGGTTGGATTCAGCCCACCAAAACTTGCGCGCTTTGCCGAAGCTCGTACTGGAGCCTCATTCCGTTGGATCTCATCAGCTCGCTTGCTCCGTGGCGGCTTGTCCTCATAGAGAGGATTTAGTCGTCACGGAGGACGCGACCATCCATAGGCCCATAGCGCCTAAAGATCACAGTAATTGACTGTCAGAGCAAATGACAACGTTAGTGCCGCTCCTAAGACGATGACACTGTGCTGCAAGGAAAGGAGTTATCGAACAGCTCAGCAGCTAACGGTAGCTACTCTCCCGTGAGGTTGCCTTGGGATCGTGGTTCCTCGTGCACTGTTTCGCTCCCAGCCGTGCCAGTTTGTTATCCATGTGGACTTTCAGCATGGCGTGCACAGCTGGTGCCATGCCCCGCTGCCGCTTCTTAGGGAACCCTTGCGACGAAGGCTGTTGTGCTGTTTGAGCGGCATAATCCTCTGATATGGCCGCCGATAGAAGCAGCATTCGGTAACCTCCCGATATCACGGCCGACTAACGGGCATAATAGACATCAACGATTGGACAAATGCAAAATCCTGTTGACACGCTCATAGGCCATCGATAAAGTCTGAGCCACTTAGCCTTTGCGCCAGAACCCAGCCATGCAACTTGCAACCCCCACCGACACTCGGAAAGCGGAAATCGGGAGAGTTGTACAGACTGAGCAAGATATTGCATCACTGCAGCTGCACCTGAAGGAATTGATTGATGGGGCTGTATTTAAGAGCAGCCATCGCAGCGGCCAGTTTCTGAAATATATCTTAGAACAGGCAATCGCGGGTCACTTCGAATCCTTGAAGGAGCGCGTAATTGGCGTCGAAGTGTTTGGACGCTCTCCGTCTTATGACACGGGTGACGATGCGATTGTTCGGGTCACGGCGAGCGACGTTCGACGCCGCCTTTTGCAACACTATGGCAAGTATGGTGCGACCTCCGAGTTTAGGATTATCCTCCCTTTAGGGTCTTACATTCCGGAGATCATTCGTAGGCCTCACACTAAGGTGGACCTGCACGAGCCGGATGCAGGACAACATCACCAGTCTAAGGTGGGGTGGCAGGGACTGCCTACAGCGCACACAGAGTCCCAGAACTTGATTTCTTCTGCCGATCCGACTCAGGAATCTCGAACCTCAAGGATTCGGAGCGGGATTCCCTGGATGCGCCTCGGCTTTGTTCTCACTGCCCTCAATCTCATTGTGGGCGTTGCCATGTTCTGGACCACTCATGCTTCTAAACCGGCAAGCGTGCCGGCCGCTGTCCTTCCATGGTCGACATTTTTCAATTCTCCAAATTCAACGCACGTGATCACCAGCGACCCCAACATTGCGGAGATTCAGGGATTCACGGGTGGCCAAATCTCGGTATCCGATTATGCTAATCACAAGTACATTCCCGAACCGAATACGCTGACACCCGACATTGATCGGTTCTGCCGCGTCATCCTGCGAGGGGATAAGGCTGCCGCCGTGGACACGGTGATCGCTGTAAATATTGCGCAGATAGCTCAGGCCAGCTTGAGAAAGATTAAGGTGCACGGCGCCCGAAACATTCAGCTCTCAGACCTGAAAACCGATGATAACTTTATTCTCCTGGGGAGCCCGCGTTCAGACCCCTGGTCTGCTCTTTTCAGCGATGAGCTGGACTTCAGGTTTGTCTTTGATAAGGATTCGGGGCAGGAGATCATTCGCAACGTTCATCCGCACCCGCATGAGTTGCCGTCGTACATCCCGACGGCTCCCGGTTGGGCTACGGGGCAATCGTTCGCCCTCATTGCGTTTGTTAAAAATCCCGATCAAAACGGGCATGTCCTCCTCTTGGCGGGGGAGAATCGCGAAGGCACCGAAGCGGCTGGAAGACTCGTCACCGACTTGGCTCGTCTTTCGGACGCGTTGCAGAAATGTGGTGTTCCTCCTTCTGGTCCACTCCAACACTTCGAGCTGCTGTTGCGCTTAAATATGATGGCGGGTTCCCCAAACAACGTCGATGTCGTGGCCTGTCATGTTTTGCCGGGAACGTCTGTCCATTGACGATGCCAATTTCATAATTTTGAATTCACTCTTGTAGCCCCACCGGGCATAAACTAAGACCAAAGCACCAAGGACGTAATCGACCGGCCCGGTCGCAACCTGTCGGTCCCCCCTAAAGATTCCCATAGGCAACCAGCGGGACTCTGTGGCGAGCTCTCCGAAATGGTCGAATTGTCAGGCGCGTTTTTTGAAGAGAGCGCTTCGTGGGTTCTGCGACAGCTATTCCCGAGAGCAACAAAAACTGCTCGATCGAGAGCTTTGGCCCGACAACTCGATTCCGAGCACTGGAAGCGGACAGGTCCAAGAGGACTTTCGCAATATGTTCAGGTTGATGTCCAGTGTGGTGGAAATGCACTAGGTGGAGAAGCGCTCTCCCGCGCTACCGGCGCTATGCAGGATGCGCTGCTCGAGACCGCCCAAAGCAAGCTTTTGTGAATGGCATCGTGAACACCGTTGCAGATTACATGCATGAGGCGATAGCTGAGTTTCGAATACTGGGATTCTGCGTCGATTGCGAAGTCTCGAATATGGCATCACATGGATGACCGATAAAGGCGACTGCATCAAACGCGTTAAGGCCTGATGACCGTGCCGTCCCGTCGCCGCGTGGTCCCCCAGGAATAATCGAAATTTGGCGGACCAGCAGGAATCGGGAATTTCGCCGCGAGCTTTTCGTCAACCTCGATGCCCAGGCCTGGCTTCTCCTGGGCCAGCATGTAGCCGTTCTTGACTTCGGGGCAGCCCACAAATACCTCCTGCGTCTCTTTCGGGAAACCGCTCCCTTCGTGGACGCCAAAGTTGTAGCTCGCCAGCTCGAGTGCCAGTTGCGCGGCGTGCGCCAGTGGCGACGCGTCACCCGGCCCGTGCCAGGCGGTACGGACGCCGAAGAACTCGCTCAGCGCGGCGACTTTGCGCGCCGGACTCAAACCGCCGATCTGCGAAATGTGGATGCGGATGAAATCAATTAGCCGCTCTTTGATGAGTGGCACGTATTCGTGCTGTGTGTTGAACAGTTCGCCCATAGCCAGCGGCGTGTTCGTCTGCTGACGCAGCAAGCGGAAATGATCATTGTCCTCCGGCGGGAGTGGGTCTTCCAGAAAAAACAAGCGATAGGGTTCGAGCGACTTGCACAGGGTGATCGCTTGATTCAACGTCACGCGCTCGTGCACGTCGTGGAGAAGCTCGACGTCGTCGCCGAGCTTAGTGCGTAGGTGTTCAAATAACTTCGGCACCAGCCGCACGTACGGCGCGGGTTCCCAGATGTCTCTCGGGCGGGTCGGGCCGACTACTTCATTCCGGTCGCCCCCGGGATCCGGCGCGTTGCCGCGGGCACCGTAGCCGGCATAGCCGGGTGTCGCAACCTGCACGCGCACATGGCGGAAGCCCTGCTCCATCGCCCGCCGGGCGCTCTCTTCCACTTCGGAAAAACTGTTGCCGCTGGCGTGAAAGTAACAGTCTGCGCCGTGCCGCACCTTGCCGCCGAGCAATTGATAGAGCGGCATCCTTGCGCGTTTGGCTTTGATGTCCCAGAGGGCGATGTCCACGCCACTTATCGCATTGAATAACACCGGGCCGTTGCGCCAATAAGAACTCACGTAACTCGATTGCCAGATGTCCTCGATTTCGTCGACGTTGCGCCCGATCAAAAAGGGCTTCAGATACTGTTCGAGAGCCGTCTGAACGACAAGCGCACGTTGCGTAAAGGTTGCGCAGCCCCAGCCGACGAGGCCCGGCTCCGTCGTTTCGACTTTCACGACGACCAGCCGGATACGATTCGGCGCCGTCAGGATCGTTTTGATATCGCGGATCTTCACCGGCGCGGTGCCTGTCACTGCTTGGGCGTAACCGGCATCTAGTTTTGACGCGAGAACTCCGGCCAGCAATGGTGTGGACGCGAGCAGGGAAGCTCCACTAGCGAAGGCGAGAGAGCCTATTGCGTCACGACGGTTCATATTGGTGCCTCCGTGAAACTCGACCGCACGGCCACTTAGCATGCAGCCTGGTGGACCGTCCTCCGAGAGTGTAACGGCTCAGGCAGAAAGAAAAACGCTCCGGTGCCGAGGGGAGCCGGTTCAGATATGATCGGCTGCCGTCTGGGCCAAGAACCGCGAGCGCTTGTTCGCACCCGGCGGACCGCTTGGTCTACTCGTTGCGAACTTTGTGCGCGCGGCTCTCCAACTCGGAGTTCTTGGTCGACGTCGGCGCGGATCAGAATGCCTTAGCCCTCTCTGCCAGCAGGTGTGGGAGGCGGTTCCGCTCATTCTCGGAGGAGAATTGCTGCCCGTTGGCCGACGCCACGCACGCTACAACCAATGGGATCAGACATGGTATAAACCACCGATGAGCCCACGATCTGGTTTGCATGACTTGGTCCTCCCGTTCAATGCTGAATTGCTCTCCTGCCACCCCTGCGTCGACATATCCTACCTCAAGTTGCTGAGGATGCCGCAGGGCCCGAGCCTGATCACGCCACTACACTCTATCTTGTGACTGTGAAGCTCGAAGGAGTCTCGGTTGTGAATCACAAACTATCCCGAAGAATGATGTTGAAGGGTACGAGCGTCGCCGCTTTGGCCCTGCACGGCAGTGACATCGCCGCCGGCATTCCGGCGTCGCTCTTTGAAGGAAACCACACCCCAAAGATTTGCCTCGAGGCGGGAATGGGTGATTTGCCTCCTGCGCCGGGCGGTGTTGCCAGCGATGAGGTAGTCGCGGCAGCCTCGCGCAGGATCAAGCAGCTCGGCGTGGATCATGTGATTTCCAGCGGGGCCGGATTCCTTGGGAAGAAGGCAAGCTCAAGGACATGAGATACCGTGGCTTCGCGGGAGCGGTGATCGACACCTCCGTGCGTGACACGCCGCAGATTCGCAAACTTCAATTCCCGGTCTTCACCCGCGGCGTAGTTCCGTCCACCACGATCAATCACTATCGGGTCGTCGGGATCAACGTGCCGGTGACCTGTGCGGGCGTGTTGGTGAACTCTGGCGACATTGTCGTGGCCGACGAGGACGGCGTGGCTGCTGTCCCTCGCGCGCGGCCGGCGGAAGTACTCAAGAAAGCTCAGGAGCTCGACGACACGGAACACCGGATGCTCCCGTTCATCGAAAAGTTCCGCCTGATCAAAGAGGCCGTGAAACGGTTCGGGAGAATCTAATTATCCGTGAGCAACAAACAAATCTAGCAGTTTGCGATATTGGCACGCGTTTGCTGTTGGCTTGCTCCGCGCCGGTGGGTTCCGTAGGACGCACCAGCGTATTGCGCATTTCAACTTTCGTCTTGGGTTCACTCCTCATGGGTTGGAGCCTTCTCGCGCAGGATGTCGATCCGGGGCGCAGATCCTTTGAAAATCGCTGCGCGCCATGCCATGGCGACGATGGCAACGGAGGCCCAATGGGGCCCCCGATCACATCCCGCCTGGCTACGCGCGACGGACAGCAGCTTGCCGCACTGATTCGTCAGGGCCTGCCCGCGCGAGGAATGCCTCCAAGCCAAGTCGCGGTTCCGGAGATGGCCGACTTGCTGAGGTTTTTGCGCACGATTGAACGGCGCGCCTCGGGAAGGATTGTAGCGCACGTAAAGGTTCAGACGATCGCAGGCAAAAGACTGGAAGGGCAGGTGCTTGGCGAAGGTTTCGAGGACCTGCAACTACGAACCGATGATAAGCGCATCCACTTGCTGCGGCGCGAGGGAGATCTCTTTCGAGAGGTTACTTCCGAGACGAACTGGCCAACCTACAACGGCAATCCCGAGGGGAACCGCTACACCACGCTCACACAAATCAACAAGGATAATGTTACAAGGCTTGCGCCCAAGTGGGTGTTTATGATTTCGGGGGCAGGACGCCTGGAGGTGACGCCAGTTGTCGTGGACGGCATCATGTACGTAACCGCCCCCAACCAGTGCTACGCGCTGGATGCCGGGACTGGCCGCGAGCTCTGGCATTACGAGCGGCCACGCACACGAGGTATGGCTAGCGATTCCGGGGTCAACCGCGGAGTAGGAGTGGCCGGCGACCGCGTTTTCATGGAGACCGATCACGCCCACATTATCGCGCTGGACCGCTTTACTGGCGATCTCCTCTGGGACACGGAGATCGCGGACTGGCACAAGAACTACTTCGCCACTTCTGCGCCGCTTCCCGCGGGCCACCTCGTTGTCTCTGGAGTTTCCGGTGGCGAACATGGCGCCAACGGGTTCGTTGCCGCCTTTAGTCAGGACAGCGGCAAGGAAGTGTGGCGGTTCTGGACCGTACCGAAACGCGGCGAGTCGGGCTCGCAGACCTGGCAAGGCAAGGACATCGATCACGGCGGTGCACCAACGTGGTTCACCGGCAGCTATGATCCCCAACTCGATATCGTCTACTGGCCTACCGGCAATCCCAGCGAGGAATACAACGGCGATCGCCGCGTCGGAGATAATCTTTATTCAGATTGCATTCTGGCCCTAGACCGCCAGACCGGCCAACTCAAATGGTATTACCAATTCACTCCGCACGATCTTTGGGATTGGGACGCCACGGAAACGTCCGTTCTGGTGGACGCCGACTGGCAAGGCCAGCTCCGCAAACTCATACTGCACGCCGACCGCAACGGCTTCTTTTATGTTCTTGATCGCTCTAACGGAAAACTCCTCCTGGCAAAACAGTTCATCAAGAAGCTCACCTGGGCAAGCGGGATCGGATCCGACGGCCGCCCGATCAAGCTGCCGAACCAGGAGCCGACCGAGGCCGGCACCAAGGTGTGCCCTTCTCAGGATGGAGCGACCAACTGGTTCTCGCCTTCCTTCAACCCCTTTACTAGCTTGTATTACGTACAGACGTTCGAGAAATGCAGTATCTACACCAAGAGCGAGGCTGGAGAGTGGGAAGCAGGCAAGTCGTATCTGGGCGGATCGCAACGCATGGCTCCCGATCCAAAGCCGCAGAGGGTTCTGAAGGCCATTGACATCCACACCGGCGCGATTGCTTGGGAACTAACGCAGCCTGGACCCGCGCTTTCTTGGGGCGGCACGCTAACCACGGCGAGTGGGCTGGTTATCTTTGGTGAAGAAGGCGGGGGCTTGATGGCGGCAGACGCGATGACAGGCAAGCCTCTATGGAGTTTCCAAACCAACCACACCTGGAAGGCGTCGCCGATGACCTACATGTTTGACGGCAAGCAGTATGTAGCGGTCGCTGCGGGGTCGAACATCATCGCATTGGCGATCCAGGAATAGCTATGCCGCAGCTCCTTGAAGGCGAAGTCCGCGACAGTGATGGAGCGAATCAGGCTGTTGGCAGCAAGGTGTCTATATAAAGTGTCTATATACTGACACTGCCATCAGCCTGTCGGACACACGGACAGTTAGTTTCCTTCCATAGCTAACTAACCATTTGCAAACCTCGGCTTAGCGCCAAGGCGACGTTTGGAAAGCCGCATGCGACTATTCGAACTGACGTAGCCGCCGCCAGGTTGGTCTGCGGTGCCATAACAGCTCTCGGTGGGATCGGCCATACCTTGCCTTTCCTGATCCCAAGGTTCCACGCAGGGATGACGATAGCTTTTCTCGTTGTTCCAGTTGAACTCGCTGTAATCATCTGGATTCGACATCGATACATGGAGACGCCAATCATGTCGGCTGCAACGCAGGTGGCGCTGGGAGGAGCCTTGGTCCTTGGGACTGGAGTGATGATTGGCAGTTCTTGAAAGTGGGCAGGGCGAGTAACTTTCGGTCTGCATAGCCTTTTCTGAGCATCGAAGTGTAAGAAGGCGGAGGGCGAATGAGATACGAGGCAACCGCGGTTGGCGACAGAGTTGCGGCACTGAAGGAGGCCCGGCACTTGAATGCCGTCCCCAAATCACCAGTGCGCAGATTCCCCCTAGGGTTTCTGACGGGATCGGCGGGCGCACGCCTCGTGTGGCTTGTCGCGCTTTTTGGTCTCCCTTTACTTCTTTCCGCACAGACGATCCACTATGCGAAACCTCCGAATGTGAAGAATGGACAGAAGATTTACAACGGCGGCTGCATTGCGTGTCACGGGAGCGAGGGGAAGGGTGCTCCCATGGCGAATACGGTTTTCAAGCGGCCCGATACGTTTCCGCAATTTACGGACTGCGCTGGCACGACGCCTGAGCCGAACAGCGCCTGGAAGGCAGTGATCACGCATGGCGGGCCATCGCGTGGGTTCTCGCAGATTATGCCTGCGTTCGGGGATCTGCTGACGGACGCGGAGATCAACGATGTGATCGCGTACATGCGCAGCCTTTGCAAGAATGTCCATCACTTTCCGCTAGGTGAATTGAATTTGCCAAAGGCCCTGGTTACGGAGAAGGCGTTTCCAGAGAACGAGATTCTGATTACCACGGCGGCGAGTGCTTCGGGGGTGCCGTCGTGGACTACGGACATCATTGATGAACGAACGATCATTGACGCACGGACGCAGCTTGAAACCGATGTTCCGGTGAACTATGCGGACCAGGCGCACAACTGGACGGCGGGGTTTGGAGACATTACGCTGGCGCTGAAGCGCGAGATGTTTTCCAGTCTGCGGACTGGTTCAATCCTAAGTCTGCAGGGCGGTTTTTTGCTGCCGACCGGGGACAGCAAGCGAGGGTTCGGTGCGGGGACCGCGCAGTTCGAGCCCTTTGCGGCGTTCGATCAGCTGTTCAAGGAGAACACGTTTTTGCAAACCCAGTTGGGGGCGGACCTGCCGTTTGATACGAAGGTGGCTCCGCGCAGCATGTACTGGCGGGTCGCGGTAGGGCAGGCGATGGCTCAGGACCACATGCTGGGACGGCTGTTTTCGCCTATGGTTGAGTTTCTGGCGGTACGTGATTTCGCGCCGGGGGCAAAAACCACTTGGGATATTCTGCCGGAAATGCAAATCACCATAAGCAGGCGGCAACACGTGCGGATAGGTTTTGGAGTGAGGGAGCCGCTCACGAATACAGCAGGGCGAACGCCGCATGTGCAGTTCTATCTGCTCTGGGACCGGGCGGATGGAAAGTTATGGCAAGGTTGGCGATGAGACTCCGTTGGGGTAGTGCGGTTGTTCTAGGGCTCGCAGCGATCGGGAGTACGGCAATGCTGCGCGGTCAGTCGCAGACAGAGAACGCGAAGGGCGACAAGACGCCTCCGGGGACTTTTTTTCTAACATCGGATCGCTGTGTGGCTTGCCATAACGGGCTCAAGACGAGTGCGGGCGAGGATATTTCGATCGGATTCGATTGGAGCGCGAGCATTATGGCTAACTCGGCCCGCGATCCCTATTGGCAAGGAAGCGTGCGGCGGGAGTCAATCGATCATCCGGAGTCGACGCAGGCGATCGAGGACGAATGCTCGATCTGCCATATGCCCGCGGTGCGGATGGCGGATCGGGATGCGGGGAAGCACACCAAGGTCTTTGCGAGCCTTCCATTGAAGAAGTTCCCCAATGGGGGCGCGGCAGCAGATGGGGTGACCTGCTCGGTTTGCCACCAGATTGCGAAGACGGGGCTGGGGACCGAGGCGACTTTCGTTGGAAACGTAGTAATCGCGAAACCGGTTCAGCAGAACCTGCGGCCCGAGTATGGGCCGTTCGACATCGACAAAGGGCACAAGACGGTGATGCACTCCTCGACGGCGACGTACCTCCCGACCAGGGGGGACCACATGCGCGATGCGGGTCTTTGCGGGAGCTGCCATACGCTCTACACTGCGGCACTTGGGCCGAAGGGCGAGAAGGTGGCGACGTTCCCCGAGCAGATGCCGTTCCAAGAGTGGCAGCATAGCGACTACGCGAACAAGCAGACCTGCCAGGACTGTCATATGCCGGTCGTAAACGAGGCTGTGGAGGTGACGGCGCTATACGGCCAGCCACGTGAGGGCGTGCACCGACATGTGTTTGTCGGATCGAATTTCGTAATGGAGGGGATGCTGCAAGACCATCGCGCCGAATTGGCGACAGAGGCCCAGCCCGAGGAAATGGATCGGGCGATGAAGCGCACGAGCGAGTTTTTGAAGACGCAAGCGGCGAAAGTGACAATTACCCGGGTGGATGCGACGTCGAATAGACTTGCCGTGGATGTGCATGTGGAGAATCTGGGGGGGCATAAGCTGCCTACGGCTTATCCTTCGCGGCGCGCGTGGCTACATTTTGTGGTGAGGGATGGCAATGGCGGCGTGGTGTTTGAGTCGGGTGCGCTCAAACCGGACGGGTCGATTGTGGGCAACGACAACGACGAAGACCCTCTGAAGTTCGAGCCGCACTATCGGGAGATTCGGAGTTCACAGGAAGTGGAAATTTACGAACCGATCCTGAAGGATTCGGAGGGCAAGGTTACAACGGGTCTGCTGCATGCAATCGGGTACTTGAAGGACAATCGGTTGTTGCCACACGGCTTCGATAAGGCCACTGCAAATAAGGATATCGCGGTGACAGGCGACGCGGCCGACGATCCGGGATTCACGGACAGCGGAAGCTCCGTGCGGTATGTGGTCGCGACCGGGAGCGCAACGGGACCGTTTAAAGTGGAGGCGGAGCTTTGGTTTCAACCTATCGGGTTTCGGTGGGCGCATAACCTGGCACCTTATAAGGCGGAGGAACCGCAACGAATGGTGCGGTATTACGAAGCGGCGGCGCGGAACTCGGCTGTGATGCTGGCTAAGGCAGAGGCTACTCGGTAAGGACTAAACCGGAAATCCTTTGGGAGATAGAACGAGCACTTCGCACATGCCATGGCCGAGGTCATAGAACTTCCACGGTTCGGTGACAGCTCGGCCATTCCGAACCGACTCCTGATCGACAAGCACTTCGATGGCCCGAAGGTTCCGCGCGAAGTAGCCAGCATCCGCGTAAGACTTGGCTAGCTTGGTCGGAGTAATCTTGGCGTAATGCTGAGTTGCTTCTGGCGAGCTGTGGCCCAGCCACTCCTGGAGCTCAAACAGAGTCATCGGCTCTTTGGCATTGAATAATTGCGAGGCGATGGTTGAACGTGCTCGATGGCTGGTGATTCTTCCCCGCACATCGTTTATTGGTATTCCAGCCTTTCGACATAGCATAGGAATGATTGAACTATCGAGATAACGCACGCTGACGCGCCTCATTTCCTCGAGAAAAAGAAAGTCCACTAGTTCTCCCGTCTTGGAGTCGGTTAGCTTTGACTGTGGAGGGCGCACTTTTTCCCAAGCGGCAATCGATTCTCCCACTCCGCTTCATGGGAATAGCTCCACTCGCTCTGCTTCGGCCAGCATCTCAGTGTAGTGGACGGCGAGATAGCGATAGAACGTGTGTAGGGCAGCGAGCCTCTGGTTTCAGGTTCGCACTTGGTTTCCGCGCGCGCCTTCAATCATGCCCAGGAACTCCAGGACTCGTTCCGAAATCAGATCGGGAAGTGTTAGGCGTGTAATCGGTCGCCGGCAGGCGGTTGCGATATAAACCAAGAAGAGCTCTAACGTGTCCCGGTAACTGCGCACCGATCCGGGCCGAAGCCCTTTCTGAACCTTAAGGTGGTCTTCAAAAAAGGCGAAAAGTATTTGACCGATGCCGCTCATTGGCTACCTCCCTTCGGCGCCAAGGGACGAAAACGTTCGCTCGCCTCCTGCAACAACTCTTCGGTGATGGTCAAATACACTGCGCTCGAGTTGGGATCGGTGTGACCAAGGAACGTCGCGAGATGCATAAGCCGACAGTTGGGGTCAATGCCCTGACGATACCAACGCAGCAAAGTGGCAACGGCGAAGGAATGACGGTTATGCCGACGACGGCATAATCGTCACACATTTGCAACGCGAGCGGTTACGTTGCGGCAGGAGTTGATCTCCCGACGTTGAGCGCAATGCCGGGCCACACCTCAATAACGATGACCATGCGATGCGTTCATCCGGCAGCAGAACAGAAGCGGTTGGCCGCTAGCGAACAAGCAGCGGGCACAAAAATGGGCACAGCGGGTCGGATAAAACTAATGGATCGCTCGGCTAAGTATTTGAAAAGCTTGGTCGGGGCGCCGAGATTTGAACTCGGGACCTCCTGCGCCCAAGGCAGGCGCGCTACCAGGCTGCGCTACGCCCCGACAAAGCGTGCCGCATCTATTCTAGTGTACTTTGCGATAGTGCCGCCACTTCAACCCGTAGAATGATTTCTTCGCTCGCGAAGTCGCCGGTCTGCGGCTCTTCCATTCACATCCGCTTCGCGTGGCCTCGCGAAACGTGCTAGGGTTTGTTGAAGAAAAGGAGGGAGTATGCCGGCGCCGATCGAACTCGAAGTAAACGGCAAGAGATTCCCCGTTCAATACCCTCCGGATACCTCCCTGTTGACGGTGCTGCGCGATGAACTTGGCCTGACCGGTGCCAAGTATGGCTGCGGAGAAGGACAGTGCGGCGCATGCACCGTCTTGATTGAAGGCGCGCCGCGCCGTTCGTGCCAGGTCCCGGTCAGCGCAGGAGTGGGAAAATCAATTACAACTATCGAAGGGCTGGAAAAAGAAGGCCTCCTGCATCCCGTGCAGCAGGCTTTTCTCGACGCGGACGCTTTCCAGTGCGCTTTCTGCACTCCAGGAATGATCATGAGCAGCGTCGCGCTCCTGCAAGCGAAACCCAATCCAACATCCTCTGAAATTATCCAATTCCTGCAGGGGAATATCTGCCGTTGCGGGACGCATCCGCGCATCATTGACGCGGTGCATCAAGCCGCAAAAACGATGCAAGTGGGTCGGCCGTGAGCGACTCCACGAACAATCTCTTCCTGGAACCGGAGCGCTATGAATTCTGCGCCGCCCCCATCCATCACTTCGAATTGGATCGCCGCGATTTTTTCAAACTCCTCGGCGCGGGCATCACCGTTTTTGCCGTTGCGAAAAATTCCTCCGCGATGCAGGAAACGGCTCCCGGACCGCGCTCTTTCCACAGCCAAGAGCTCCCCAAAGGGATCACCTCCTGGCTGCACGTCGGTGAGGACGGCACAGTGACTGGATTCACCGGGAAAGTCGAGATCGGCCAGAATATCCGCACGTCCCTGGCACAGACCATTGCCGATGAGCTGCGCGTCCCTTTCGAAAGCGTGCGCATGGTGGCGGGGGATACGGCACTCACGCCGTTTGACGCCGGCACCTTCGGCAGCCGAACGACGCCCACGATGACCCCACAGTTTCGCCGTGTGGCAGCCGCCGCGCGCGATTTGCTTATCGGCATTGCGGCGAAAGAATGGAACGTTGCACCTGAGGGGCTAATCGCCGCTGGTGCAAAAATCGGTGATCCCGCTTCAGGTCGATCGCTGCGATATGCCGAGCTCGCGCGCGGCAAGACGCTGGTACAAAATCTGCCTGCGGACGATCCCGTCACACCGGCGGCGCAATGGAAAATTGCCGGCAAACCGGTTCCAAAGGTCGATGGCCGTGCCTTCGTTACCGGTCGTCACCAGTACACGCCGGATCTGCGCCCGGCCGGGATGCTCTATGGCAAAGTCCTGCGCCCGCCGTCGTTCGGCGCAACGCTCCTTTCTTGCGATGATAGCGTCGCAAGAGCGATGGTGGGCGTGGTGATCGTCCGAGATGGTGATTTCATTGGCGCAGCCGCGCCCACCGAGTGCGAAGCACAAAACGCCGTTGCTGCGATTCGCGCCCAATGGAAAGAAGTCCCGCAGATTTCGAACGAAGAACTCTTTGCGTATCTCAAGGAAAAGGCCTCGAGCAGTTCCGAAGCTCGCCATCGCAATCAGAAAGGTTCCGTGAACGACGGCCTCGCTAGTGCCGCGCATCGTTTGGATGCGACGTACACCGTTGCTTATATCGCGCACGCCCCACTCGAACCGCGTGCTGCTGTCGCCGAATTCACCGCGGGGAACTTGACGGTTTGGACGGGAACGCAGCGGCCCTTTGCTGTCCGCGATGACCTGGCTGCCGTATTTCATATTCCCGAAAGCAGCGTTCGCGTGATCGTGCCGGACACTGGTTCCGCGTATGGCGGAAAGCACACCAGCGACGCCGCGCTGGAGGCCGCTCGCTTGTCCCGCGCGGCTGGGCGTCCCGTGAAAATCGTTTGGACGCGCGAAGAAGAATTTACCTGGGCCTATTTTCGTCCCGCCGGCGTCATCGAGGTTAAGAGCGGCCTCGCAGGCGACGGCACGCTCACTGCATGGGAATTTCACAACTACCATTCCGGTTCGTCAGGAATCGAAACTCCCTACGACGTTCCCAATCAGCGAACCGAATATCATCCAGTTCCCCTCGTATTGCGGAGCGGCTCCTACCGCGGGCTGGCCGCCACGGCGAATCATTTTGCTCGCGAAACACACATGGATGCGCTGGCACGAGCGGCAAAATTAGACCCACTCGAATTCCGCCGCAAGAACCTTTCCGATTCGCGTCTGCGCGCTGTGCTGGACGCTGCTGCGAAATCCTTCGGCTGGCCGCGAAAGAAATCGCAGAAAGGGCAGGGTTTCGGTCTTGCCGCCGGGTTTGAAAAGGGCAGCTATGTCGTCACCTGTGCGGAAGTCGCCGTCGACCGCACATCTGGCGCCGTGCACGTCGTTCGCCTGGTGGAAGCATTCGAATGCGGCGCCATCGTCAATCCCGACGGGCTGCGCAACCAGGTCGTCGGCGCGATGATTCAAGGTCTGGGCGGCGCGCTTTTCGAAGCCATCGAATTCGAAAACGGCCGCATCAAGAATTCGCATTTCGCGA
>WNFF01000201.1_pt1 | contig 56087 bp, 56 predicted proteins | sample 5400441 | NCBI WGS metagenome assembly WNFF01 (sample SAMN13153345, study PRJNA577476) | soil metagenome | isolation source: 120 cm saprolite under Douglas fir tree site 2 hole 3 replicate 1 | place: USA:California | collected 2015-04-18 | reverse complement strand
GCATCTCGGTCGACGACCTCGAGGACTTCTACCGCAAGCGCAATATCCTCGCGCGGCCGATCCTGCCGGAGGACGTCGCGGAGGCGGTGCTTTTCCTGGCCTCCGACCGCTCGGCCAAGACCACGGGCTGCACGATCACGGTGGACGGCGGCGTGAAGGATGCCTTCCCCCGCTAAGGTGCGGTTTGGAGCATTCCTCTCCCTGCATCCGCCGGAGGAGCAGTTCGCGCTGGCCCGGCGCTGCGAGGAGCTGGGGCTCGACTCGCTGTGGACGGGCGACCACGTGTCCTTCCACGGCCCGATCTACGAGTCGCTGACGCTGCTGGCCGCGTACGCCGGGATCACGACACGCATCCGGCTGGGCAGCGGCGTGTATCTGCTGGCGCTCCGTCATCCGACGATCGCGGCCAAGATCACCTCCACGCTCGACGCGCTCTCCGGCGGCCGGCTCATCTTCGGGGTCGGGGTGGGCGGCGAGAACCCGAAGGAGTTCGAGGCCAGCGGGATTCCCCACAACGAGCGTGGGGCCCGCGTCACCGAGAGCATCGACGTGGTGCGGACGCTCTGGCGGGACACGCCGGCCTCGTTCAAGGGACGCTTCACCCAGTTCGAGGGCGTGAGCATCGATCCCAAGCCCGCGCAGCGGCCGGGGCCGCCGATCTGGGTGGGGGGCCGCTCCGACGCCGCGCTGAAGCGGGCCGGGCGCCAGGGCGACGGCTGGGTGTCCTATGTCGTCCAGCCCGAGCGCTACGCCCAGAGCCTGGCCAAGATTCGCGAGGCCGCCGAGCAGGCGGGCAGCCGTCTGGACGGCTTCGTGGCCGCCCATCTCACGTTCATCACGGTGGGCCGCGACTACGAGAGCGCGGAGCGTGCCTGGGTGCGGATCCTCTCGCGACGCTACGCGCAGGACTTCGGGCCGCTCGCCCGCAAGTACGGGGTGATCGGCACGCCCGAGCAGTGCGCCGAGCAGATGGACCGTTTCGCGCGCGCCGGCTGCCACTACTTCGTGATGAACCCGATCTGCGATCCCGAGGACGAGCGGGCGCAGCTCGAGGCCATCGCGAGCGAGGTCATCCCGCGCGCGCAGACGGTGGCATGAGGAGCACCCCTCACCCTGCCCTCTCCCCTCGGAGGGGAGAGGGATGAAGCCCAGAGAGTGCCGAGCGGAGGTCGCCGCGGTGCGCGCGGTGACGCCCGAGATCATGGAGGCGGACCTGCGGGTGCTCGAGCCCGCCGACTTTACCTTCGAGGCGGGGCAGTGGATCTCGGTGCCCTTCGGCCCCAAGATCGTGCGCGCGTGGAGCATGGTCTCGCCGCCCACCCGCAAGGGCGTCTTCACGCTCTCGATCGACGTGGCCCCCGGCGGGATCGGCTCGCAATGGGCGCGCGCGCTCAAGCCGGGCGATCCGGTGCAGTTCAAGGGGCCGACCGGCGGCTTCGTCTTCAACCGCGCCGACCCGCGCCGCGCGGTCTTCGTGGCCGAGGAGATCGGGATCGTCCCGATCCGCTCCATCCTGACCCACCTCTACGAGACGGGCTATGGCCGGCCCACCGCGCTGATTTACTGGGCGCGCAACCCCGGCTGGCTCGTCTACGACGCCGACTTCCGCTCGCTCGCGCGCCGCTACCCGGGCTTCTCGTACCTGCCGGTGCTGCGCGAGCCGCCCGCGGTCTGGCGCGGCGAGAAGGGCGAGCCCGCGGAGGCGGTGGAGCGGCTCGTGTACGGCGTGGACAAGTTGGTGGTCTACGTGTGCGGGGGCGGGGAGACCATCAACAAGGTGCGGGACGTCCTGGTCAAGCGGGGCATGGACCGCAAGAGCGTCAAGTGGGAGAAGTTCTGGTGAAGGCCCAGCTCTATCACCTCCAGATCAATGTGCGGGACGCGTCGCGGTCGCTGCCGTTCTACAAGGCGCTCCTCGGCTATCTCGACTACCGGACCGTCTACGAGACCGACTCGATGGCGGGCTTCTCCGGTCCGGGGACCGACATCTGTGTGGGCGCCGCGGCCCCGGAGCACACCGGCCCGGGCTTTCACCGCAAGCGGGCCGGCCTCAACCACCTGGCCTTCCGCGTGGACCGCCGCGAGGACGTGGATCGCTTCCAGGCCGAGTTCATGGCCCCCCGGACGCTGGGCGCGCTCTACGGCACCCCGCGCGAGTTTCCCGAGTACCGGCCGGGCTACTACGCGGTGTTCTTCGAGGCCCCGGACCGGCTGAAGCTCGAGATCGTGCACATCCCGACCGCGCCGCCGGCGTAGCATGGCGGATCTCGGCTAGCATGTCGGAGCTAAACGGGGGGCACCTCGTCGCGCGCACGCTCAAGCAGGCGGGGGTCGGCCACATCTTCACGCTGTGCGGCGGCCATATCCTGCCCATCTACGACGGCTGCATCACGGAAGGCGTCCAGGTCGTGGACATGCGGCACGAGCAGGCCTGCGCGCACGCCGCCGACGCCTACGCGCGGCTCACCCGCAATATCGGCGTGGCGGTGGTGACGGCGGGGCCGGGCGTCACCGACGCGGTCACCGGCATCGCCAACGCCCACTCCGCGCGCAGCCCGGCGCTCCTGATCGGCGGCGCCGCGCCGCTCGGGCTGCGCGGGCTGGGGTCGCTGCAGGAGGTGGAGCAGGTGGACCTGCTGCGGCCCATCACCAAGGGCTCGTGGACGGTCAGCGAGACGCGCCAGATCCCGGAGGTGCTGACCACCGCGATCCGGCACGCGCTCACCGGGCGGCCGGGCCCGGTCTTCGTCGAGATCCCGGTGGACCTGCTGATGACCGTGGTGGAGGACCGCCTGGCCCCGATCCCCACCGCCTACGCCCACCGGCGCCCCACCGCGCCCGATCCCGACTCCGTCCAGGAGCTGGCCGCCCTGCTGGCCCGCGCGGAGCGGCCCGTGATCATGGCGGGCAGCGGCGTCTACTGGGACGACGCGGCGAAGGAGCTCGCGGCGCTGGCCGAGCGGGCGGGCGTGCCCGTGTTCATGAACGGGGCGGGGCGCGGCAGCCTCGCGCACGATCACCCGCAGGCGTTCGCGCAGGCCCGCGGCTTCGCCCTGGGCCAGGCCGACGTCGCGCTCGTGCTGGGCACGCCGCTCGACTTCCGGCTGGGCTACGGCCGCCCGCCGTCCTTCGCCGAGAACGTCCAGGTGGCCATGGTGGACTGCGACCCGGTCGAGCTGGGCCGCAACCGCCCGCTGGCGGTGGGCCTCGCCAGCCACATCGGCCTCACGCTGCGGGCGCTCGCCGACGCGCTGCCGCGCGATCTGGCGTCGCGCGTTCAGCCCTGGCTGGCCGCGGTGCGGAGGAAGGAGGCCGACTCGCAGGCCCGGCTCATGGCCGAGCGGCTCTCGGACGACGTGCCGATCAGCCACTACCGCCTGGGCCACGAGATCGCCGCGGTGGTGGACGCCCTAACCACGGTGGTGGGCGACGGTGGCGACGTGGTGGGCTGCGCGTCCAAGATCGTGCCGCTCTCGCGCCCGGGCCAGTGGCTCGATCCCGGGCCGTTCGGCTGCCTGGGCATCGGGCCCTCGTTCGCGATCGCGGCCAAGCTGCTGCGGCCGTCCCAGCGTGTGCTGCTCATCGCGGGCGACGGCGCCTTCGGGCTCAACGGCATGGAGATGGAGACCGCGGTGCGCTTCGGCCTGCCCATGACCGTGGTGATCGGCAATGACGGCGGCTGGGGCCAGATCCGCAACCCGCAGCTCTCCTTCTTCGGCGCCGAGCGGGCGGTGGGCACCTCGCTGCCGTTCACCCGCTTCGAGCGGATGGTGGAGGCGCTCGGCGGCAAGGGCCTGTACGTGACCGAGCCGGGCCAGCTCCGTCCGGCGCTGGAGCGCGCGCTGGGCTCGGGGGAGGTCTACTGCGTCAACGTCGTGCTGGACCCGGCCGCGTACCGGCGCACCGGCCAGGTGTCGATGGCCATATGAGGGATCTCCTCACCACCCGCCCCCTCACCACCGGCCCCCTCACCACCCGCCCCCTCACCCTGCCCTCTCCCCCTCCGGGGGCGAGGGATATCTCCGAATCAGCCCTCTCCCTCCTGGGAGGGAGAGGGTAGGGTGAGGGTGGGCTCGACGTGAAGATCACGTTTCTGTGTCCGCATCTCCGGATCGCGGGCGGGGTGCGGGCGATCCTTATCCACGCCGACCGCCTGGCGCGGCGCGGCCACGACGTGACCCTGGTCATCCCGGCCCACCGGGCACTGACCGCGTGGTGGCGCAATCGCTTCCCGCGCGCGCCCGAGTGGATGCCGACGCTCGAGGCCCGGGTGCAGTGGGTCCCGGAGTGGAGCGCGGCGGCGCTGCCCCCGGGCGACGCGGTGATCGCCACCTCGTGGCAGTCGGTGGAGCCGGTGGCGGCGGCGGCGACCCGCTGCGGCCGGAAGTTCTACTTCATCCAGCACTACGAGAGCCTCTACCACGGAGAGGCGGCGCGGGTGGACGCCACCTACCGCATCCCGCTGCGGAAGATCGTGATCTCGACGTGGCTCGCCGACATCATGGCCGAGCGCTTCGACACGCCGGCCGCGGTGGTGGTCACCCCGGTGGATGGAGCGCTCTTCCGCCCGGTGCCGGTCGAGGACGACGGGCGGCTCCGGGTGCTGATGCTCTTCCACGAGTATCCCTGGAAGGGCGTGGCCGATGGCCTCGAGGCCTTCGGCCGGGTGCGGGCGCGCCATCCGGAGGCGAGCCTGGTGGGCTTCGGGGTGAAGCCGCCGCCGCGCAAGCTGCCCTTCGCCGAGTTCCACGAGAACCTGCCGCAGGAGCGGCTGGCGTGGCTCTACAGCCGCTGCCCGATCTATCTCTGCCCGTCGTGGGACGAGGGCCTCGGCATGCCCGCGATGGAGGCGATGGCCTGCGGGGCCGCGCTCTGCACCTACGACAACGGGGGCTGTCGCGACTACGCCATCGACGGTCGCACCGCGGTGGTGGCGCCGCGGCGCGATCTGGACGCACTGGCCTGGGGGCTCGCCCGTCTGGTGGAGGACCCGGAGCTGAGAAATCGGATCGCGCGGCAGGGCCAGGACTTCGTGGGGGCTCATTTCGACTGGGAACGCGCTACCGCGCGGCTGGAGTCGCTCCTGGCCGCGCGGTAGCGGATGTGGCGGGACGCTTAGGCGGAGATGTTCTCGACCGACGCCAGCGCGGGCCGTCGGGTACGGATCGTGCGATTGGTCCAGCGGGCCACCACGTGGCCCAGCGTCTGCTCCTCGATCAGGCCTTCCGTCTTCAGCTGCTTGAAGACCTGCGTCCAGCCGGAGCTCCGTTGAGCCATGGACAGGATCTCGTCGAGGCTCTTCTGCGTGGGAGCATTCTGCGCGTCATACAGGGCATGCGCGATCTGCGAGTCTGAAGGCATCGCGCTCGGTTCGCGCCGGTAAGCCGCTCCCGTCAGCAGTCTCAGTGTGGTGGTTGACATGGTTTCCTCCCCTATGGCGTTCCCGGCTTCCGCCTGACTCATCGACCTAGACCGCGCTGGTGATGCGGGAGCCGGTGAGCCCGCGCGATCTGGCCGACGTGGCGCTCCCGGAAGGCTCCGCGGGGGCCGTGCGGGTCCGTGAGACGATGTCCGCGGAGGCACGCGCCCGGCTTGATCTCACCGGGCCGGCATCCGCCGGATCTCACACCCTTTACGCTGCTGCCGTCCGTGTAGTCCGCCATGGTAGCGCCGATCTACCCTAGGGCAAACTCGGTGCCATTCTTGGGAGGGAGGAAAGCGCCGTTGCGATGATGAGTTACGGAACGCCACCCAGAAGACCGGCCGGAGGCGGGTGACGACCAACGGAATACAGTGTACCCAATTCGGACGGTCCGACCTGGCCCCGCAGGATCTGCGTCTGGAACTGCTAGCGGGGCAGCCAGTCCCGGAGCGGTTTCACGATGGCGCCCGCCTTGACCAGGCCCTCGCGGACCGCGGCCACGATCTTGTCCGAGCCCGGGCTGTCGCCGTGGATGCAGATGGTCTCGACCTTGGCCTCGATCACCGTGCCGGTGATCGTGCGCACCTTGCCCTCCATGGCCATGCGGACGGCCTGGTCGGCGGCCTTGGCCGGATCGGTGATCAGCGCGTCCTTGCCGAGCTTGCGGGTAACGAGCTGGCCGTCGTCGGCGTAGACGCGGTCCGCGAAGCCCTCGGCGGCGATGCGGACGCCCTTCACCTTGCGGGCCTCCGCGTCATATTTGGTCATGGCCATGGTCATCAGGATGAGCTGGGGATCCAGCTCGAGCAGCTGCTCGGCGGTGGCGCGCCCGAGCGGCAGGTTCTCCTCGAACATGTGGTACTGGATGCCGTGCGGCTTGACGTGCTGGATCCGGGTGCCCGCGGCCTGGGCAAAGGCGGCCAGGGCGCCGATCTGGTAGCGGTGGTAGTCCTTCAGCTCGGCCGGGGAGACGTCCATGCGGCGGCGGCCGAAGCCCATGAGGTCCGGCAGCCCCGGGTGTGCCCCCACCGCGACGCCGTGCTGGATGGCCAGCTCCACGGTCCGGCGCATCACGTGCGGGTCGCCGGCGTGGAAGCCGCAGGCGATATTGGCCGAGGTGATATTGGGCATCACCTCCTCGTCGTGGCCGAGCGTCCAGCGGCCGTAGCTCTCTCCCATGTCGCAGTTGATGTCGATGTAGACAAGCTGGCTCATAGCTTGGGCAAGACCTCCTTGGCGATCCGCTCGACCTGCTCGGGCTGATAGCGGTACGGGATCAAGATAATCCGGTGCACGCCCGTCCGCACGTGGGCGCGGAGCTGCTCGATGCACTCCGACACCGAGCCGTGGATGGCGTGATCGATGGTGGACTCGCTCCAGGCCGCGGTGTCCCACTCGGTGGAGAGCCACTGGCGCATGTCGGCGGTGGTCTCCTCCCGGGAGCGCCCCACGTAGACCGCGAGCTGGTTGGTGGCGGTGAGCTTGGCGGGGTCGCGGCCGGCCTCGCGGGCGAAGGCCTTCACCTTCTCCCACGACTTGGTGAAGCTCTCCGGGGTGTAGAAGTAGGTGAGCCAGCCGTCGCCCACCGTGCCGGCCCGCTTGAGGACCGCGTCCACGTAGCCGCCGATGAGCACGGGCGGCCGGGGCCGCTGCGCGGGGCGGGGGACCATCACCGCCTCCCGCAGGTTGAACTCGTCCACCTTCAGGGTCACGCGGTCCTGGGTCCAGAGGCGCATCAGGATGTCGAGGTTGCGCTCGAAATGCCGGCCGCGCTGCTTGAACGGCACCCCGACCGCGTCGAACTCGCGCGCGTACCAGCCCGCGGCCACCCCCAGGATCAGGCGGCCGCCCGAGATCACGTCGAGGCTGCCGAGGGCCTTGGCCGCCACCACCGGGTTGCGCAGCGGCAGCACCAGCACCCCGGTGCCGAGCTTGATCGTCCGGGTCCGCGCCGCGACCGCGCCCAGCATCGTGATGGAGTCCACGATCGGGAAGGAGGGCTCCACGCCCAGCAGCACGTGGTCCCAAGCCCAGAGGGACTCGAAGCCGAGCGCCTCCGCCCGCTCCGAGTAGGTGTAGAGGCCCTGGATGTCCGGCACTTCCCCGGGGCCCACGAAGTTGCGGATGGCGAGGCCAAAGTCGGTCATGAGGTCTCCGCGCCCCTCACCCTGCCCTCTCCCCAGAGGGGAGAGGGAGACATTCGAGGTCCCCTCTCCCCCTTGGGGGAGAGGGCCAGGGTGAGGGGGTCTCCGGTAGTGGAGAGATTCATCCGATGAACTGGCGCTTCGGGTCGAGCATGCGGAGGATCGACAACTCCTCCTCCGTGGGCGGCTTCGTGGTGGTGAGGGCCGGGCTCACCAGCACCTCGAAGCCGGTGTTCTCGCGCACCTGCTCCACGGTGGCCCCGGGGTGCAGGGCGAGGAGCTGCATGCGGCGGCTCTCCGGGTGGAAGCCGAAGATGCCGAGGGTGGTGACCACGCGGGAGACGCCACCGAAGAGCAGGCCGGCGCGCCGCCGTGAGTCGCCGCCCTCGAGATAGCCGGGGCTCGTGACGAAGTCCACGCGCTCGGTGAAGCGCCGCTTCTCGTGGACGGTGAGGATCATCACCTCGCGGCAGAGCGAGATGATGTCGTTGGCCCCGCCGCTGCCCGGCAGCCGCACCGTGGGCCGCGCGTAGCCGCCGATGGCGCTGGTGTTGAGGTTGCCGTGCCGGTCGATCTGGGCGCCCCCGATGAAGCCCACGTCGAAGAAGCCGCGCTGGGCGAGTAGGAACGCATCGGTGATGGCGGGCAGCATCTGGGCGCGATAGGCGGCGCGCATCTCGTTGGTGGAGATGGGCAGCTCGCCCGGCTTCCACGTGGGCCCGATGACGCCGCCCTCGACCATCATGGTGAGCCCGGGGGCGTGGGTGCGCTGGGCCAGCACCGAGGCCATCATGGGGGCGCCGACGCCGGTGAACACGGTCGTGTTGTTCCGGAGCTCGCGGGCGCCCATCACGGCGAGCAGCTCGTTCGCGGTGACGCTCATGTCGTCAGCATCCGGGCGCGGGCGGCCGCGTCGGCGAGGCGGGCTTCGCCGAAGAGGGCCAGATAGTCGGCGTGGCTCCGCGGGGCATACACGTAGCGCTCCAGGTAGTCGGCCACGCCGGCGGCGCCGCGCTCGCGGATCCCGTCCACGTAGACCGTGAAGTGCTCGGGCTCGGCGTCGTAGGCGCCGTAGCACTCGTGCGGGTAGGAGCCGTACGGGACGTGGGCGAGCGCGTCCACCAGGAAGCCGGGAATCACCGTCCGATCCGGGTGGAGCCGGATCTCGTCCTCCGAGACGATCTCCTCCGCGGTCACCAGCACGGTAGCGGCGGCCCGGGCGATGTCTTCGTCCATGTGCGGGTACCCGGCGATCTGGCAGTTGCCGAGGCGATCGGCCTTCTGCACGTGGAGCAGCGCCACGTCGGGAAAGAGCGCGGGCACGGCATGGAGGATGCGGCCGGTGTAGGGGCATTCTAGTGTCTTGGAGCCGCCCACGCCCATGAGGTCCGAGCCCAGCATGGTGAGCGAGGGCAGGAAGGAAACCCCCATGGCGGCGGCCCGGAAGCGCAGGCCGAGCCCGAGGTGGCTCCATTCCTCGAACTCCACGCGCCCGGCCTCGACGAACTCGCGCTGGATGCGCGAGAGGCCCCAGGGCAGGCCGATGCCCATCCAGGAGGTGACGACCTTGCTCACCGCGCCCGAGACCATGCCCCACTCGCCCTCGTAGCACATGAGGTTGCGCGAGAAGGTGAGGCCCTTCGGCCGGCGGCGGAGCAGCGCCCACACCAGCGCCAGCGGGGTGCGCGAGTAGAGGCAGCCGCCGATGGCCAGGTGGTCGCCGTCCTTGATCAGCGCGACCGCGTCCTCCAGGGAGCCGAGCTTGGGCCCCGCGGACTTGGGCTTGGCCTCGAGACGCTCGCGGGCGGCGACGAAGTCGTACTCGCGCGGGGCGATGGTCACGCGAGCACTTCCCAGGTCTTCTGGTATTGATCGAGCTGCTCGACGGTGTAGGCGTCCAGCGGGTGCTCCCGCTCCGGGATGTCCACGTGCTTGGCTTCCCCGCAGAGCGGGGTGGTGAAGTAGCGCTGGCCGGTGTCGTTGATGATCGTCACCACCGAGCCGAGGTCCGGGTGGCGGCGCGCCAGCTTGAGTGCGGCGGCCACGTTGCAGCCGCTCGAGATGCCGCAGAAGAGGCCCTCTTCCCGGGCGAGCCGGCGGGCGATGTCCACGCTCTCCTCGGTGGTGGTCGTGATCACCCCGGTGAGGAGCGAGACGTCCAGGTTGCGAGGGACGAAGCCGTCGCCGATGCCCTCGATGCCGTGGTGGCCCCACGCCCGGCGCGAGAGCAGCGCGCATTCGGCGGGCTCGACCGCGTAGAGCTTCACCTGGGGGTCGCGGCTCCGGAGGTAGCGGCCGACCCCGGTGAGGAGGCCGCCCGAGCCCTGCGAGTCCACGAAGGCCCCGATGCGGCCGCCCGACTGCTCCCATAGCTCGGGGCCGGTCGTGAGGATGTGGGCCTCCACGTTGTCCGGGTTGTCGAACTGGCCCGGCACCCAGTAGCGCCCCGGCGCGGCGTCCCGGATCTGGCGCAGGCGCTCGAGCGAGAGATCCACGTCGCTCTCCCCGCCCGGGGTGAAGACCAGCTCGGCGCCGTAGGCGCGCATGATCTTCTTGCGCTCCTCGCTCATGCCCTCCGGCATCACGATGGTGCAGGGGTAGCCCTTGACCGCCGAGACCCAGGCGCAGGCGATGCCGGCGTTGCCGGTCGTCGCCCCGTACCACTCGACCTTCACGTAGATCGCGGGCGTCACCTCCCGGGGGACGCGGTTCAGGCGCACGAGCGGGGTCCGGCCGACCGCGGCGGCGATGGAGGGTAGCGCCGCCGCGTAGCGATCCCACGGGGTCCTGGTCTCTGCGCTCATGATGTCAGCCTCGCGGGCTCGGCGCGGCCGCGCCGACGCCGCGCAGGAACTTGGTGAGCCGGTGCTGGCCGGAGGTGACCGGCTCGTAGCGCGGCGGATGGTCGGGCCCGCAGCAGCTCGGCAGGCACTCGATCAGAGCGTCGTAGTTCGGCTGGTGGAAGAAGGGGATCGAGAGCCGGCGGTTCCCGACCGCGGCTTCGCGCGGCGGGTTCACCACGCGGTGCATGGTCGAGATCCAGCGGTCATTGGTCCAGTGCTGCATGAGATCGCCGATATTGCACACGAAGGTGCCGGGAGGTGGGCTGACCGCCACCCACTCGGTCCGGCGGTTCCGCACCTCGAGGCCCGGCACGTTCTCGGGCAGCAGGATCGTGACCGCGCCGTAGTCGGTGTGGGCGCCCGCCCGGATCTGGCCCGGCCGCGGGGCCTCGACCTGCTCGGGGTAGTGGTTCGCGCGAATACCGCTGATGTGCCGGTCCGTCTTGTCGCGGAAGAAGTCCTCGGGCAGGTCGAGGGCCACCGCGAGGATGCGCATGATGCGGCCGGCCAGCGCCTCCATGGTGCGGTAGTACTCGGTCCACACCGCGCGGAACGCGGCCGGCCGCGCGGGCCAGAGGTTCGGCGCGAACGAGGGGTAGGCCTCCGGCCGGCGGTAGTATTCCTCGTCGGGCACGTCCACCGGGCCGATCGCGAAGAACTCCTTGAGATCGGTGGTGGTGGCGTCGCCGCGGCTGTAGGAGAGATTCTCGTCGCCCAGCGCGATGTAACCGCGGCTCTGCTCGGGCCGCGGGCGCTTCACCGCCTGCTTGTCGGCCGCGGGGAGGTCGAAGAAGGCGCGCGAGGTCTCCAGCATGCGCGTGACCAGGGGGTCGGGCACCCCGTGGCCCGCGATCGTGAAGAAGCCGATATCGGTGCAGGCCGCGTTCACCGCGTGCGCCACCGCGGCGCGGTCGCCCGGCGTGCCGTCGGTGAAAGGCGCGAGATCGATGACCGGGACGGTGGTGAGCATGGCGTCACCGGCTCGGCTCGCTCCGGCGCGTGAACTCGAGCGCGTCCTGCAGCACGTGGTCCGCGTGGGCCCGGGCCAGGCGTTCGCCCCGCTCGGCATCGCCGGCCAGCACCGCCTCGAAGATCTCGCGGTGCTCGGCCACGCTCGACTCGACCCGCTCGGGCAGGTAGAGGGACCGCAGGCGCAGGACGAGGATCTGCGCGTAGACGTTCTCGAGCAGCCGGCTCAGCACCGGATTCCTCGCCGCGACCAGCACCCGGTCGTGGAAGTCGATGGCCGCGCGCGAGTACTGCTCCATCTCGTCCGCGCCGGCGGCGCGTTCCATCTCCTTCATGGTCGCCTCGAGGGCGGCGCGCGCGTCGTCGTCGAGATTCTGAGCGGCCTGGCGGACCGCGAGGGCCTCCAGCGCGCCGCGGACCGCGAAGAGATCGCGGATCTGGTCTGCGCCGTAGTTCAGCACGAAGACGCCGTGGCGGGGCACCGTGTTGACCAGGCCCTCGCTCTCGAGTCGCCGCATCGAGTCCCAGACCGGGGTGCGGCTCACCCCGAGATCGCGGCAGATCTGCTCGACATTGAGCTTGGAGCCGGGCGGGAAGACCTGGCTCAGGATCAGGTCGCGGACGGTCCGGTATACTCGCTCGCCGAGGCTCTCGTGGAGCAGGGGCGCGATCGGGGCGCGGGGCGCGGAGGATCTCGCGGGTGGCATGGTGCCGTATTCTTGGGGCGGCTCGCAGCAATGTCAATCGGGTTTTCATTTGACACGTGACATGAAATGTAGGATAGGTGCGGGGCGAGGCGCAGCCGCAGGCGAGCCGAGCGGATACATGCAGGGCGAGGCGCAGCCGCAGGCGAGCCGAGCGGATACAAGAAATGTTTCTAAGAGAACCGCAGCGTGGCGGACGAACCTAACCAGGTAAGGGTCAGAGGAGGTCGGTCATGATGGAGGCAATCCGAGCCCTGTTCGTCGCGCTGACCGTCATCGCCGCGCTCGCCGCGCCGGCACCCGCCCAGGAAACCGTGAAGGTCGGGGTCATCCAGCCGCTGTCGGGCTCGGTGGCCGCGTCCGGCAACTACATCCGCATGGGCGCGGAGATCGGGCGGGACTGGATCAATGCCAAGGGCGGCGTGCTGGGGCGCAAGGTCGAGCTGCTCATCGAGGACAACAAGTCCGACCCGAAGGAAGCCGCCACCGCGGCCGAGAAGCTGATCGTGCGCGACAAGGTGCCGGTGATCGTGGGCGCCTGGGGCAGCTCGATGACGCTCGCGGCCATGCCGAAGCTCGAGGAGTACGGCGTGCCGATGGTGGTGGAGACCTCCAGCGCGGCCACCATCACCAAGCGCGGCAACCCGTGGGTCTTCCGCATCAGCCCGCCCAGCGAGATGGAAGCGCTCGGCCTCGAGAAGTATATGAAGGACCTGGGGATCAAGCAGGCCGACTTCCTCGCGGTGAACACGGACTGGGGCCGCGGCGCGGTCGGGGCCTTCGGCGACCTGCTCAAGCGCTCGGGCGCGCAGGTGGGCACCGCCGAGTTCATGGAGCAGGCGGCCACCGACATGAACGCGCAGATCACCAAGGTGAAGGCGGGCGGCGCCGACACGCTCTTCCTCACCACGAGCGTGGAGCAGATCACCCTGGTCTTGAAGCAGGCGCAGGAGCAACGGCTGGTGCGCCGGGTCATCACCACCGGCGGCAGCTCGTCGCCCTCCCAGCTCATCAAGCAGGCGGGCGCGGCGGCGGAGGGGACGTACCACATCCTCTTCTTCCTGCCCTGGTTCCCGGAGGCCATGCCCGACGGCAAGCTGGCCAAGGCTTTCGTGGACGAGTGGGCCAAGCGCGGTCACCCCTTCGAGGGGCTGACCGAGGGCTTCCGCGGCCACGACGGCGTGCTCACCGCGGTGGAGGCCATCCGCATCGCGGGCAAGCCCGACCCCAAGGCGGTGCGCGAGGCGCTCTGGCAGGTCAGCGTGATGGGCGTCAACGGGCCCATCAAGTTCGAGAAGGACGGCCCGGCGGGCAAGGAGAGCGGGCAGAGCAAACCCAGCATCTTCATCGTCCAGGTGAAGGACGGCAAGATCGCGCTGCCCGCGTTCTCGGCGAAGAAGTAGCGCGACCGGCGATCGCGGGCGCTTGGACCAGCTTCTCCAGCACCTGCTGAACGGGCTGCTGCTGGGCGCCACCTACAGCCTGCTCGGGATCGGCCTCACGCTGGTCTTCGGGCTGATGAACGTGGTGAACTTCGCCCACGGCGAGTTCTACACGTTCGGGGCCTACGCCGCGTTCGCCGCGCTCGCGCTCGCCTCGGTGCACTTCTTCCTGGCCATCCCGCTCGCCATCGTGGCCGGCGCGCTCGCGGGCGCGGTCTGCGAGCGGGTGCTCCTGCGGCCCCTGCGCGGGCAGTCCATCGACACGGTCATGCTCGTCATGATCGGGCTGTGGATCGCCATGCAGAACGCGGAGCTGCTCGGCTGGGGCGGGGTGGCCAAGAGCGTGCCCACGCCCTTCCCCACCCAGCCGGTGGTGCTGGGCGCGGTGTCGGTGGCGCCCCTCCGCATCTTCGTGTTCGTGGTCTCGGGGCTGCTGATCCTGGGGGCGCATCTCCTGCTGAGCCGCACCAAGCTCGGCCGCGCCATGCGCGCCACCTTCCAGGACCGGGAGACGGCGGCGCTCATGGGGGTGAGCATCGAGCGCATCCACACCGTGACCTTCGCGTTCGGGGCGGGGCTGGCCGCGGCCGCGGGCGCGCTGCTGGGTCCGGTCTTCCTGCTTTACCCGTCCATGGGCGATCTGGCCTCGCTCAAGGCATTCTCGGTGGTCATCCTGGGCGGTCTCGGCAATTTCGGTGGCGCCGCGCTGGGCGGACTGGTGCTGGGCATCGCTGAGGAGCTGGGCGCCGGCTACATCTCGTCCGGTTATCGCGACGCGGTCGGCTTCCTGATGATCGTCGCGGTGCTGCTGCTGCGCCCCTCGGGCCTCTTCGCCCGCGCCGAGCGCGTGGGATGAGCCGGATCGCGCTCGCGGGCGTGTTCCTCGTGGCGGTGAGCGCGCCCGCCTGGGTGTGGAACCCGTATCATCTGCACACGCTGATCATGGCCGGCATCTTCGCGGTGCTGGCGCTGAGCCTGAACCTTCTGCTGGGCTATACCGGGCAGCTCTCCCTCGGCCACGCCGCCTTCTTCGGCATCGGCGCCTACGCCTCCGCCCTGCTGAGCGTCAAGCTCGAATGGTCGCCGTGGCTCGGCCTGCTCGCCGCCATCGTGGTGCCGGGCCTGGCCGGGTACGTCATCGGCCGCCTGGCGCTCAAGCTGCGCGGCGCCTACTTCGTGCTGCTGACCATCTCGTTCGCGGGCTGCGTGTCGCTGGTGAGCGTGAACTGGATGGACCTGACCAACGGGCCGCTCGGAATCCCGGGAATCCCGCCGGTGGAGATCGCGCTGCCCGGGCTGGCCGCGCTGTCGCTGCGCAGCAAGAGCGCCTACTACTACCTGGTGCTGGCCGCGGTGGTGGGGGCCTATCTCCTCTGCCTGGCCCTCATCCGCTCGCGGGTCGGCCGCGCGCTGGTGGCGCTCCGGGAGAACGAGACCCTCGCCGCCTCGGTGGGCATCGACGCGACCCACTATCTCGTGCTGGCCGCGGTGGTGAGCGCCGCGATGGCCGGCTTCGCGGGCGGCCTCTACGCGCACTACACACGCTTCGTCAGCCCGGAGGTCTTCCTCTTCACCTACACGGTCACCATGGTGATCATGGTGGTGGCGGGCGGGAAGGGCACGCTGGCCGGACCCGTGGTGGGCGCGGTGCTCTTCACGGTGCTGCCGGAGGCGCTGCGGGAGCTGACCTCGTACCAGTGGCAGATGCTGCTCTACGGCGTCCTGCTCATCGCGGTGCTGTTCTTCATGCCGGAGGGGATTGTTCCAGCCCTGCGGGCGGCTGGGCCCGCCCTCCGCCGTCGCGGGCGGCCGTCGTGACGCTCGAGGCCCGGGATCTCACGGTGCGCTTCGGTGGCGTGGCCGCCCTGACCGGCGTGAGCTTCGCGGTCGCCTCCGGGACGGTGACGAGCCTGATCGGCCCCAACGGCGCGGGCAAGACGACCGCCTTCAACGTGATCACCGGCTTCCAGCGTCCGACCCAGGGCACGGTGCATCACGACGGCCAGTCCATCACCGGCTGGCGACCCCATCGCATCGCGGCGCGGGGCCTCGTGCGCACGTTCCAGAAGACGAGCCTCTTCCCCGGGCTGACCGTCCGGGAGAACGTGCTCACGGGCCTGCACCTGCGCGGGCGCGTGGGCGTGACGGCCGCGCTGCTGGCCCGCGGCCGGGTGCGGGGAGGAGCGGAAGCTCGGGGTGGAGGCGGACCGGGTGATGGCCTTCGTGGGGCTGGGCGCGCGCCGCGAGGAGGCGGCCGCCGCGCTCTCCTACGGCGAGCAGCGGCTGCTCGAGCTGGCGGTGGGCCTGGCCGCGCGGCCCCGCCTGCTGCTGCTCGACGAGCCGGCCTCCGGCATGAGCGCCTCGGAGAAGATGGCGGTGGCCGCGCTGATCGGCCGCATCCGCGACGAGGGCATCACGGTGTTCCTGGTCGAGCACGACATGCGGCTGGTCATGGGCATCTCCGACCGCGTGCTGGTGCTGAACTACGGCCGGCTCATCGCCGACGGCGACCCGGCCGCAGTGCAGCGCGACCCCGAGGTGATCCGCGCCTACCTGGGACCGGGAGCCCATGCTCACGCTTGAGCGCCTGTCCGCGCGCTACGGGCGCATCGCCGCGCTCGATTCGGTGTCGCTCACGGTGGGCGCCGCCGAGTTCGTCTGCCTCATCGGGGCCAACGGCGCGGGCAAGACCACCACGCTCAAGACCATCTCGGGGCTCGTGCGGGCCGCCGCCGGCCGCATCCTCTTCGACGGGCAGGAGATCCAGCACCTGGCCCCGCAGGAGATCCTGCGCCGGGGCATCGCGCATTGCCCGGAGGGCCGGCGGGTGTTTCCGCACATGACCGTGGAGGAGAACCTCCAGATGGGCGCCTACGTCCGCACCGACCCCGCCGCCGTGACGGCGGACCGGGATCGGGTCTTCGGCCACTTCCCGATCCTGGCCGAGCGGCGCCGCCAGCCCGCGGGCACGCTCTCGGGCGGCGAGCAGCAGATGCTCGCCATCGGCCGCTGCCTCATGGCCCGCCCGCGGCTCATCCTTTTCGACGAGCCCTCGCTCGGCCTGGCGCCCACGGTCACGGAGACGGTGTTCCAGATCATCGCGGGCATCCAGCGCGAAGGCACCACGGTGCTGATGGTGGAGCAGAACGCCTACATGGCGCTCCAGCTCGCGAGCCGCGCCTATGTCATGGAAACGGGCCGCATCACTCTCGAAGGCCCCGCCAAAGACCTGATGCAGAACGACCACGTGAAGCGCGCCTACCTAGGCGGCTAGCCGAGTGCAAGCGCCGAAACGAGAGTCCGCGGCCTGGGGGAGTGCGGGGGCCATATCTGGGCCCCCGCATCTGGAGAGCTTGAAGAAGTAAACGGTAGTCCGCCATCTGGGGGAGTGCGGGGGCCATATCTAGGCCCCCGCATCTGGAGAGCCTAAGGAAGTAAACGGTAGTCCGCAGGAGACATCAAGAGAGAAATGGGCGCGAAATATTTCGGCGCATCGGTAAGACGCAAGGAAGACCCGCGCTACCTCCGCGGCGAGGGCCGCTTCGTGGACGACATCAAGCTGCCCGGGATGCTCCACGCCGCCTTCGTCCGCAGCCCCCACGCGCACGCGCGCATCGCGGCTCTCCGCACCGACGCGGCCAAGCGGCTCCCCGGCGTGGCCCACGTGTTCACCTTCGCCGATCTCGAGCGCTGGATGAAGCCGCTGCCGCTCTTCGGCGCGATCCCGCCCGGCCTGGCCACGCGCGTGGCCGTCACCATGAAGCAGCCGCACCAGCTCGCGATGTGCCGGGACGAGGTCCGCCACGTGGGCGAGATCGTGGCGATGGTGCTCGCCCGCAGCCGCGCGGTGGCCGAGGACGGCTGCGAGCTGGTCGAGGTGGACTACGAGCCGCTGCCGGTGCTGGCCGACGTGGAGGCGGCCACGCGGCCCGACGCGCCCGTGCTCTATCCCGCCTGGGGCGACAACGTGGCGCTCTCGTTCAAGACGGGCTTCGGCGACGTCGAGGGGGCCTTCCGCCAGGCCGACGCGCGGGTGCGCGAGCGCTTCGTGATCCCGCGCTACGTGGGCATGCCGATCGAGACCCGCGGGGTGATCGCCCAGTGGGATCCACGCGACGGCGCGCTCACCACCTGGAACGGCACCCAGGTCGTCCACTTCGTGCAGCAGGGTCTGGTGGCCGCCCTCGGGCTGCCGCCCCACAAGATCCGGGTCATCGCCCCGGACGTGGGCGGCGGCTTCGGCACCAAGGCCAACGGCTACCCGGAGGACCTGCTGATCCCCGCCGTCGCCATCGCGGCGCGCCGGCCGGTGAAGTGGACCGAGGACCGCCGCGAGCACATGATGGGCTCGGCCCACGCGCGGGGCCAGGTGCACGACATCGAGATCGCGGCGCGGCGGGACGGCACCCTGCTGGCGGTGCGCGATCGCATCTGGGTGGACCTGGGCGCGTACAACTCCTGGGGCATCGTGCTGCCCTACAACACGGTGGCCCACCTGCTGGGTCCGCATCGGGTGGCGAACCTCGACGTCGAGTGCCTCGGGGTGGTGACCACCAAGACGCCGAACGCGCCCTATCGCGGCGCGGGCCGCCCCGAGGCCGTGTTCGCGATGGACCGCATCGTGGACTGCCTGGCGCGGGAGCTCGCCATGGATCCGGCCGAGCTGCGCCGGCGCAACTTCCTGTCGGCGGCCGATCTGCCGTACGAGCTGCAGATCCCGTATCGCGACGGCAACCCGCTCGTCTACGACAGCGGGGACTTCAAGGCCGGGCTCGAGGCGGCGCTGCGGGCGGTGGGCTACGACGCCCTGCGCGCGGAGCAGGCGCGGCTGCGCGAGCGGGGGATCCATCGCGGCATCGGGATCTCGAGTTACGTCGAGGGCACCGCGATCGGCCCCTACGAAGGCGCGACGGTCCGGCTGGATGCCTCGGGCCACGCGGTGGTCGCCACCGGCGCCTGCTGCCAGGGGCAGGGGCACGAGACCTCGTTCGCCCAGATCGCGGCCGACGCGCTCGGCATCCCGCTCGAGTCGGTGACCATCGTGGGCGGCGACACCGCCGCGATCCCGTTCGGGGTCGGCACCTTCGCCTCGCGCAGCGCGGTCAACGCGGGCAGCTCCATCCACGAGGCCTCGGGGCGCGTGAAGGACAAGCTGATCGCCGCGGCGGCGGCGCTGCTCGAAGCCGCGCCCGCGGACGTCGAGGTGGCGGACGGCATGGTCACGGTGCGGGGCGCCCCGGCCTCCGCCATTCCGATCTCGAAGGTGATCCAGGCCGCGATCCCCACGTTCGCGAACCCCGGCGTGGCCTCGCTCGACTTCGAGGCGACCGTCTACCATCACCAGCCCACCGTGACCTACACGAGCGCCACGCACGTCGCGGTGGTGGACGTGGACCCCGGCACCGGCGCGGTGAAGCTGCTCCGCTACCTGGTGGCCCACGACTGCGGGACGATCATCAATCCGGTGATCGTCGAAGGCCAGATCCACGGCGGCGTCGCCCAGGGCGTGGGCGGCGGGCTCCTGGAGGAGATGGTCTACGACGAGCAGGCGCAGCTCCTCACCGGCACCTTCATGGACTACCTGGTGCCGACCGCGATGGAGCTGCCGCCCATCGAGACCGTGCACCTCGAGTACCCGTCGCCGCGGAACCCGCTCGGCATGAAGGGCATCGGCGAGGGCGGGGCGATCTCGCCGCCCGCCGCCATCGCCAACGCGGTGGAGGACGCGCTCGCGCCGTTCGGGGTGCGGGCGACCCGGACCCCGCTCGGCCCGTCGGTGGTCCTGGGCCTGATCGAGCAGGCGGCGGCCCGAGGGGCGAGGCCCGCATGAAGCCGGCTCCGTTCGACTACGTGGCGCCGGCCACGCTCGACGACGCCATCGGCGCGCTGGCCACCGCGGGCGACGACGCCAAGATCCTGGCCGGCGGCCAGAGCCTCATTCCGATGCTGGCGCTGCGGCTGGCGCGGCCGGCGGTGCTGGTGGACATCAACCGGCTGCGGGGACTCGACGGGATCCGCGAGGCCTCGGGCATCCTCGAGATCGGCGCCCTCGTCCGCCAGCGGGCGCTCGAGCGCTGGGCGGCCGGGCGCTCGCCGCTCTTCACCGAGGTGCTGCACGCGGTCGCGCACCCGCCCATCCGCAATCGCGGCACGGTGGTGGGCAATATCGTCCACGCCGATCCGGCCTCGGAGCTGCCCGCGCTGCTGCTGTGCCTCGAGGGCGTGGTGGTCGCGCGCGGGCCCCGCGGCGAGCGCATGATCCCGGCGGACCGGTTCTACCGCGCCCCGCTGACCACCGCGCTCGACGGCCACGAGCTGGCCACCGCGGTGCGCTTCACGCTGCCGCCGGCCGGCTCGGGCTGGGGCTTCGCGGAGGTCTCGCGCCGGCACGGCGACTTCGCCCTGGTGGGCGCGGTGGCCGTGCTCACGCGCGCCGCCGACGGCACGGTGGCGCGCGCGCGGCTGGCCTTCTTCGGCGCCGGCGGGACGCCGGTCCGGGGCGCCGCCGCGGAGCGGGCGCTGGAAGGCCGCGCGCCCACGCCGCCGCTCATCGGGGAGGCGGCGCGGGCGGCCGCCGCCGGGCTCTCGCCCGACGGTGACATCCACGCCACCGCGGCGTACCGTCGGCGGGTCGCGGCCACGCTGGCCGAGCGCACGCTGACCGCGGCCCTCGCGCGGTGCGGAGGGGGCTCGTGATCAAGACGATCCGGGTGACCGTGAACGGCCAGGAGCACGAGCGCGCGGTCGAGGTGCGCGCGACCCTGGCCGATTTTCTGAGGGAGGATCTCGATCTCACCGGCACCCACGTCGGCTGCGAGCACGGGGTGTGCGGGGCGTGCACGGTGCTGCTCGACGACGAGCCGGTGCGCGCCTGCCTGATGCTGGCGGTGCAGGCCGATGGTCATGGCGTCTCGACCATCGAGGGGGTGGCCCCCGCCGACGGGCTCCATCCGATCCAGGAAGCGTTCTGGGCCAAGCACGGGCTGCAATGCGGCTACTGCACCCCTGGTATCATCATGAGCGCCTGCGCGTTTCTCCGCGAGCGGCCTGCGCCATCGCGCGACGAGATTCGCGAGATGCTGGCCGGGCACCTCTGCCGCTGCACCGGCTACCACTTCATCGTCGAGGCCATCGAGACGGCCGCTCAGGCGCTTGAGCCGCCTCAAACCCGTACCCCATAGGAGAGACGTATGTTTACCCGCCTCGCCGTCTTGACCCTGCTCGCGCTGGGCCTGCCCTTCGGGCCCGTCGCCCCCGCCCACGCCCAGAACTCGCTGGTGGTGAGCGTCTGGGGCGGCAACTGGAAGGACACCGTCGACCGCGTGATCGGGAAGGCCTTCACCGCCAAGACCGGCATGCCGGTCGAGTTCGAGGTGGGCGGGACGATCGACCGCCTCGCCAAGGCGCGGGTGGCCAAGGGCAGCCCGCTGGTGGACATCACGTTCACCACGAGCCACGTGGGGCGACTCTACGTCTCGGACGGGCTCTTCGCCCCGCTCGACATGGCCAAGCTCCCGAACGCCAAGGCGGCCGCGCGCGAGGCCCTGCGGAGTGAGTATCAGATGGGCGGCTGGAGCTATGTCTACACCATCGTGTACCGCCCGGATCTCGTGAAGGAGGAGATCACGGCGTGGTCGGATCTCTGGAAGCCCTCGCTCAAGGGCAAGATCGCGATGCCCGATTTCGACCCCTCCCACATCATCACGATCGCGGCCCTGATGGAGGGCGGCAACGAGACGACGTGGCAGAAGGGCCAGGAGCGGCTCAAGGCGCTCAAGCCCAGCATCGTGGCTTTCTTCTCGACCGACGCCCAGAGCCAGGACCTGATGAAGACCGGCCAGGCGCCGGTGCAGGTCATGCTCTCGGTCAACGCCTACCATCTGCAGGAGCAGGGCATCCCGGTCAAGCTGGTCCAGCCCAAGGACTACCCGGGCATCGTGGGGATCGACTGCATGTCGGTGATGGCGGGCACCAAGAAGGCGGACGCCGCCCAGGAGTTCATCAACCTGGCCCTGTCCAAGGAGGTCCAGACCGAGCTCGCCCGAGCGCTCAAGGCGGGGCCGGTGAACGCCGGCGCCACCGTGCCCGCCGCCTTCCATGGCCAGCCGGGCATCTTCCTGACCCCCGCGGAGTGGAAGGAGCGGGGCTACATCCTGAACGACGACGTGCGGGCCAAGAACCTGCCGGCCTGGCGCGAGTGGTTCACCGCCAACATCGTCAAGTAGCGCGGGTCGCGCGGTGCGCCTGCTGCTGACCCCGGCCGTGCTCGTCGTCGCGGTGTTCGCGGCCGCGCTCTCCGCGCTGCTGCGCTACAGCGTGCTCGAGTTCGTGCCGGGGTCACTGCAGACCGGAGGCCTGACGGTCGCGAACTTCACCGGCATCATGAGCCGGCAGTATCTCGGCGCGGTGTGGGACACCCTGGTGCTGAGCGTGGCCACCACCGCGCTCACGCTCGTTGCCTCCTACCCGGTGGCCTACGCGCTCGCGCGCACGCCGTCGGCCCGCGTGCGCTCGGCTCTCCTGGTGCTGACCCTGGCTCCGTTCTTCACCGGGGCCATCGTGCGGACCTACGCCTGGGTGCTGGTCCTGGGCAACACGGTGGTCACCTGGCCGGTGCCGATGCTGTTCACGCCGCGGGGGGTGCTGGTGGGGCTCGTGCACTTCTCGATGCCGACCATGATCCTGCTGCTGGCCGCCGCGATCAGCCACATCGATCCGCTGTACGAGCGCGCGGCGGCCAGCCTGGGCGCGAGCCCGGCCCGCGTGTTCCGGCGCGTGACGCTGCCGCTGTCCCTGCCGGGCATCGTCTCGGGCTCGGTGATCGTCTTCGCCTGGACGCTGAGCGCCTTCGCCACCCCGGAGCTGCTGGGGGGCGGACGGGTCAAGATGATCGCCAACGTCGTCCGTGACCTGGCGCTGGACTCCTTCAACTGGCCCGGGGGCGCGGCCTTCGCGATGATGGCGCTGGTGGTCACGCTCGCGCTGCTCGCCGGGGTGGGGAAGCTCACCGCGGTCGCCGACCGGGGCGCCTGATGTTCCGGCTGGCCGTGGTGCTCCTGCTCGCGTTCATGACGCTGCCGACCGTCGTGGTCATGGCGGTCTCGTTCAACCCGACCGCGATCCTGTCGTTCCCCCCGAGCGGGCTGTCGATGCGCTGGTACGTGAACGTGATCACCTATCCCCAGTTCCAGCGCGCGATGTGGAACAGCCTCCTGGTCACCGCGGGCGCGGTCGCGCTGGCCATGCCCATCGGCACCGCGGCGGCGCTGGCCCTCGCGCGCGGACGAGTGCGCTCAGCCTCGATCTGGGCCACGCTCCTCCTCTCGCCGCTGGTGGTGCCCGGCGTCGCGGCGGGCCTGGGCTTCCTCATCCTGGGCGCCGCCCTCGGCCTGCTGCGCAGCCGGAGCGTGCTGATCGCGGCCCACGTGGCCCTGGTGCTCCCGTTCGTGGTGCGCTCGGTGTGGGTGAGCGTGCGCAATCTCGATCCCACCCTCGAGCGCGCGGCGGCCAGCCTGGGCGCGACTCCCTGGCGGGCCTTCCGGCGGGTGACGCTGCCGCTCCTGCGTCCCGGCCTCCTCGCCGCGCTGCTCTTCGCGGTGATCGTGTCGCTGAACGAGTTCGTGGTCTCGCTCTTCATCTCGACGCGGCTGACCGAGATCCTGCCGGTGGCCATGTTCACCTACGTGGTCAACTACACCGATCCGAGCATCGCGGCGCTCTCCACGCTCTTCATCCTGGGCACCTTCCTGGTCGTCTGGCTCGCCGACCGGTTCCTGGGCCTGGGCCATGTGTTCCTCCATCATCGGTGAGGCGGGCACCGGTGAGGGGACGCTGATGGCCCGCGCGGTGGTCGAGCTGGTCGGCTGCACCCGCGACTACGGCGGGATCCGCGCGGTCGCTGGGCTCGACCTGGTGGTGTACGAGGGCGAGCTGCTCTCGCTGCTCGGCCCGTCCGGCTGCGGCAAGACCACCACCCTCAATCTGATCGCGGGGTTCGTGCCGCCGACCAGCGGCCGTATCCGAATCGACGGCCAGGACGTCACCGACCGCCCGGCTCATCAGCGCCGGCTCGGGGTGGTGTTCCAGTCCTATGCCCTCTTCCCGCACCTGTCCGTGTTCGAGAACGTGGCCTTCGGCCTGCGCGAGCGCCGGACGCCCCGGGCGGAGATCGAGCGGCGGGTGCGCGCGTCCCTCGCGCTGGTGCGCCTGGACACGCGCGCGGAGCACCGCCCGGCCCAGCTCTCGGGCGGCATGCAGCAGCGGGTGGCCCTGGCCCGGGCGCTCGTCTACGAGCCGCGGGTGCTGCTGCTGGACGAGCCACTCGCGGCGCTCGACAAGAAGCTGCGCGAGGAGATGCGGAGCGAGCTGCGCGAGATCCAGCGCGCGGTCGGCATCACCACCATCTTCGTCACCCACGACCAGGCCGAGGCGCTCGGCCTCTCCGACCGCATCGCGGTGATGCACGCCGGGCGCATCGAGCAGCTCGGCACCCCGCGCGAGATCTACGAGCGGCCGGCGACGCGGTTCGTGGCCGAGTTCATCGGCGCCTCCACCGTGCTGCGCGGCCACGCCACCGCCGCGGATCGGGTGACCCTCGCGGGCGGCGAGACGCTGCGAGTGCTGGGCCTGGCCGGGCTCCGGGCGGGGGAGGCGGTCGAGCTGGCCATCCGGCCGGAGCGCATCCGGCTCACCGGCGGCGCGGGGGAGAACGTGATGGACGGGCGCGTCACCGGCGTGGTCTACCAAGGGGTGCAGACGGAGCTGATCGTCGAGATCGGGGGCGGGCAGCGGCTGCTCGTCTTCGTGGCCGAGCCCGCGCCGGCCGCGCTCGCGGTGGGGCAGGCGCTGCGCCTGCACCTGCCGCCGGACGCGTTCATGCGCCTCAGTCCCGCGGCCGAGGAGGCGGGCCGGTGACCGGGATCGAGCAGATCGTCGCCGGCCTGGAGGCGGCCGGGGTCTCGATCGTGGCCTCGGTGCCCGACACGTGGATCGGGCGGCTGATGGAAGGCGTGCGCCGCTCACCGCGGCTGCGCGCGGTCGACGTGGCGCGCGAGGAGGAGGCGGTGGCGGTCGCGTGCGGCGCCAACCTGGCCGGCGGCCGCGGCGCGGTCCTGATCCAGAACGCGGGGCTGCTGAACTGCGGCGGCGTGCTGGCCGGGCTGGTCGAGCTCTACCACCTGCCGTGCTTCTTCGTCGTGTCGCTGCGCGGCGACCACCGCGACCCGGTCTACTACCACGCGCCCAAGGGCCGCGTGACCGAGGAGACGCTGCGCGCCTGGCGGCTGCCGTACGCGCGGGCCGATCGCCGGGGCGACCTCGCGGCCCAGGTGAAGGAGGGAGTCGAGTTCTGCGTCGAGTCGCGCGGTCCCTTCGTGCTGCTGATCAGCGGGGAGGACCTGGCGTGACCGCCCGCAAGCCGCTGCTGGATGCGCTGGTCGCGATGCTGACCCCGCGCGACGTGATCGTCTCCTGCCTCGGCGCGAACGCCCGCTACCTGCCGCACATGACGGTGCCGTGCCCCGTCTTCGCTCTCTGCGATTCGATGGGCGCGGCCATCCCGCTGGGGCTCGGCATGGCGCTCCAGCGGCCCGACCGTCACGTGATCGCCCTCGAGGGCGACGGCTCGCTGCTGATGAGCCCGAACGTGCTGGCCACGGTGGCCGCGGCGGCGCCGGCCAATCTCACCCTGCTGCTCTGGGTGAACGGCCGCTACGAATCCTCGGGCGGCCAGGCGCTGCCCGCGGTGACGGTGGACTGGGCCGCGCTGGCCCGCGCCGCGGGCCTGCGGCACGTGGCCACGGTGGGCGACGTGGCCGGGCTGCGCGAGGCTTTCGCGGCCGCGCGCGGCGCCGGCGGCCCCGCCGCCATCGTGGTGGAGATCGCGTTCGACCCCGCGGAGCCGATCCCGCCCTACTCGGAGCGGCCCGACGAGATCCGCGCGCGCTTTCGCCTCTAGCCCGCCGGTCAGTGAGTGGGGTAGCCGCCGGAGGGGCCGTAGCTGCCGTAGCCGCCCGTCGAGTAGCCCGTCGAGAAGTCCGAGCTGCACCCGCCGACGACCTTCCAGATGCCCGGGGAGGTCATGACCCGCTGCTCGCCCGAGACGCACATGGTCGCCATCGGCTTGCTGGGCCCGCCCCGATCCGGGGCCGGTCGCGCCGGGGCCGGCATGTTCCTGAACTGCACGAGGCCGGCTTCCGCGGTGCCGATCCGCCGGAAGGCGTCCGAGAGCTGCGCGGCGCGGACCTGGTCCGCGCTCAGAGCGGGCTTGCCGATCCCGACCGGCCCGATCCACTCGGCCGCGTCGCGGTAAGGCTCGGGCACGTCGATCTTGTACTGCGTGACCCGGCTCGCTCCCTTGTCGTCGGTGTACCGCCACTGCGCGTCCGCCTGCGCGGCCGAGAGCAGAAGGCCCAGGCCGAGTGCAACCGCCATCGCGAGTCGCTCCATGCGTCGTGTCTCCTGTCGGGATCCGTCGTAGACCACGATCAACCGCAACGCAAGAGCCACACCACGGTTGTCGTATCGGAAAATCACGACGTTGGACGGGCTCCGCAAAGGTTGCGTCTGGAAGCCTCCCCCCATGCGAGGGAGGGAATTGCCCAGGTTGGCCGCCTAGCGGAGCAGCGCTCGTAACCGCTCGAGCGCGTCCGGGCCCTCGAACTGGAGAGTCCGCAGCCCCACCGACGCGGCGGCCTCGACGTTGTCCGCGCGATCGTCCACGAAGAGCGCGGCGGGCGCCGACAGGCCGAGCCGCTCCAGGCAGAGCCGGAAGATGCGCGGATCCGGCTTCGCGAGCCCGACCTCGCAGGAGATCACGACCGCGTCGAAGAGCGCTTCCAGCGGGTGGTCGGCGCGCACGCGCGCCATGACTTCCGGGCCGCTGTTGGAGAGGAACGCGGTGCGCCCGCCCCCGGCACGGAAGCGGGCGGCGAGCGCCCAGACCTCGTCGTGATAGACGGTCCACGAGGCGACGTCGGAGGCGATCAGCCACGCCAGATCGCGGGAGACGAGTGCGCCGGGGCGCGCGGCGGCCACCACGCGCTGCCAGTACGCGGCGGCGGGGAGATCGGAGTCGTAGGCGTGCCGGTGCTGCCAGTAGGCGGCCCGGAAGGCGGCGGCGTCGCCGCCGAGCCGGCGCGCTGCCCCGTCCATCCACGTCTGCTCCTGCGCGCGGCTCAGCACGTTGCCGTAGTCGAGGATGAGGCCGGCGGGTCGGGGCACGCGCTCGATGCTACGCGAGACGGGCGTGTTACGATGCGGCGATTCACACCGCTGCAGCCGAGGAGGCGCGCGCCGTGCCGACGCAAGACGAGACCCTGGTGACCCGCGACGGGCCGGTGGTCACGCTGACCTTCAACCGCCCCGAGGCCCGCAACGCCATGACCTGGGGCATGTACGATCGGCTCTACCAGGTCTGCGAGGAGGTGGACGCCGACGACTCGGTGCGCGTGCTCGTGCTGCGCGGCGCCGGCGGCAAGGCGTTCGTCGCGGGGACGGACATCAGCCAGTTCAAGGTCTTCGACCGGGCCGAGGACGGCATCGCCTACGAGCGCGACGGCGACAAGCGCATCGCGCGCCTCGAGGCCGTGCGCAAGCCGGTCGTCGCCCAGGTGGAGGGGTTCGCGGTGGGGGGCGGCTTCCGCATCGCCACCGCCTGCGACCTGCGCGTCGCCACCCCCGACGCGCGCTTCGGGGCCCCGATCGCGCGTACCCTCGGCAACTGCCTGTCGATGGCCGCCTACGCGAGCTTCGTGGACGTGTTCGGGCCCTCGCGCCTGAAGGAGCTGATCTTCACCGCGCGCCTGCTCACCGCCGAGGAGGCGCACGCGGCGGGCTACGTGCACGAGATCGTGGCCGCGGATCAGATCGAGTCGCGGGTGGCCGCGCTCGCGCAGCAGCTCGCCGAGCACGCGCCGATCACGCTCCGGGTGACCAAGGAGTCCATCCGCCGTCTCGCGGCCAGCCGGGCCCTGCCCGACGACGAGGACCTGATCGCCACCACCTACATGAGCGCCGACTTCCGCGAGGGGGTGCGCGCGTTCCTCGACAAGCGCAAGGCGCGGTGGACCGGCAGATGATCCGCTCGGTGCCGGGGCGCACGCCGCGGGTGCACCCGGAGGCCTACGTGGACCCGGCGGCCCAGGTCATCGGCGACGTGACGATCGAGGCGGGCGCGAGCGTGTGGCCGTTCACGGTGCTGCGCGGCGACCAGGACAACTACGTCACCCTCGGGCGCAACTCCAACGTGCAGGACAACTCGGTGCTGCACGTCACGCCCCAGTTCCCGTGCGTCGTCGGGGCCAACGTGACGATCGGTCACCGCGCGGTGGTCCACGCGTGCACCGTGATGGACAACGTGCGGATCGGCATCGGCGCGGTGGTGCTGACCGGCGCGGTGGTGGAGGAGGGCGCGCAGGTGGGGGCGGGGGCGCTCGTGCCGCCCGGCAAGGTAGTGCCGGCGGGCTGGCTCGTCATGGGGGTGCCGGCCAAGCCGGTGCGCAAGATGAGCCAGGACGAGATCGACGACATCCTCCGCAACGCCGTCGAGTACCTCGACCTCTGGCACCGCGACTACCGCTAACGGGGGTCAGGTCTTACATTCCGACATTTTCGTGGGAGACACCGCTCAGAGAATGTCGGAATGTAAGACCTGACCCCATCCTGAGGTAGGCTGAGGCCGTGGGGTATGTCGAGCGGCACCTGCTGGCCGGCGAGCGCGTCGTGTACAAGACGCGGCTGCACTGGGTGCTGTTCTTGAAGCCGGCGCTCGTCGTGCTGGCCGGGGTCGCCCTCGCGGTGCTGCTCCGGCAGGTGCAGGACCCGCCCTGGCTCTGGATGATCGGGGCCGCCGTTGCCCTGATCGGGCTCGTCTGGGGGCTCGTCCATTACGTCGAGCTGATGACCTCCGAGTTCGCGGTGACGAGCAGCCGCCTGATCCTCAAGGTGGGGCTGATCTCGCGCTACACCACCGAGCTGCTGCTGACCAAGGTGGAGACCATCGGCGTCCAGCAGGGGCTGATGGGCCGCATGCTCGGCTACGGCGACCTCACCGTGACCGGCACCGGCGGCGCCCGCGAGGTCTTCCGCCGGGTGCGCGACCCGATCGGCTTCCGCAACCACGTCCAGCAGGCGACGCTGGGCACGAGCCCGGGGTCGGGCTGAGCGGTTCGCCTACTTCGCGTCCGGCGGCGCTCCCTCGTCCCGGGCGACCTTGATGTCCACGCTCTGGTCCCGCAGGATCGTCGGGCTCATCACCATGGTCTCGATCACGGTGCGCGGGGGCAGCGTCGCGCAGAGCAGGATCGCGCGCGCCACGTCGTCCGCGTGCATCATGGTGGAGCGGGCGGTGGCGTCGGGCCGGAACGGCCGCTTGTCGAGGATCGGGGTGTCGACCTCGGCGGGCATGATGGTGGTGGCCCGGATGCCCTTGTCGCGCAGTACGTTGTGGACGTGCCCCATGAGGTTGAGCACCGCGGCCTTGGCCGCGCCGTAGGGGGCACCGCCGATCAGGCCGGGTCGCAAGGCGGCCAGCGAGCTGATCGTGATGATGGTCCCGCCGCCGCGTTCGATCATGCTCGGGAGCACCGCCTGGGTGAGCGCGTAGACCCCGGTCAGGTTCACCGCGAGCACGCTGTCCCACTCCTCCTGGCCGACCCAGCGGATGTTGCGGGCCTTGCTGGAGTGCCCCGCGTTGTTCACCAGGATGTCGGCGCGCCCGTACTGGGCCACCGTCCACTCCGCGAGCCCGCGCGCCTCCGCCGCCTTCTCCACGTCGCACGCGCGCGCCACCCCGAGCCCGCCCGCCCGGGTGATCTCACTCACGACCTCCTCGAGCGGCGCCTTGCGCCGGCCCGCCACCACCACCCGCGCGCCTTCGGCGGCCAGCATCAGCGCCGCCGAGCGGCCGATGCCGGTGCCGCCCCCCGTCATGATCGCGACCTGTCCGTCGAGAGCTCCCATGAGGCTCCTTCCGCCCGGGACCGCCCGGCGCCTCAGCGCCAGGCCCACACGGGCTGCTCGAAGTGGTTCACGCGCGTGGGCCGTCCGTGGACGACCACCTCGCGCATCTGGTAGAGCACCGCCGCGGTCGGCGCGTGGATCAAGGTGCCGAGCAGGGGGAGCTGGATCACCGGCCGGTCGCTCTCCGGGATGCTGACCAGCCGCGGCACGTCCGGACCTTCCAGGTCTTCGAGCGGCACCCGGAAGATCTTCGCGACCTCGGCCGGGTTCGGCACCAGCTCGTGGTCGGGCTCGGCCCACACCACCACCGGGGTGATGATGTAGCCCGAGCGGGTGCCGTAGTCGTCCAGCACGCCCAGCACCGTGCTCTCGTGGAGACTGAGGCCCACCTCCTCCTGCAGCTCGCGCAGCGCCGCGCGCTCCGCGGTCTCGCCCGCGTCGACGCGGCCGCCCGGCAGGGCCCACTGGCCGGTGTGCCGGCGGAGCGTCGCGGCCCGCCGGGTGATGAGAAAGCACGGGCGGCCGTCGACGTCGGGCAGCAGCACCTGGGCCACCGCGGCGCGGCGGCGCCCGTCGTCGGGCAGGGCGAGCCGCTCGAAGGCGGCCAGGTTGGCGCGCGCCCGCTCGAGCAGCGCGCCGTCCAGCCGGGCCGGCACTAGTAGGCCGGCAGCTTTCCCGCCTTGGTGCCGGTCTTGCGCACGACGCCCACTTCCTCGGCGGCCTTGGCGGCCATGAAGCGGCTGTCGCTCGCGATGGTCACGAACTGGTAGCCCTCCGCGATCATCTTGAGCGAGTAGGTCGCGGTGGCGTTGTGGATGCCCGCGATCACGTTGTGCCGCTTGCAGGCCGCCGCGATCTTCTTCTGGGCGTCCACCACCGGCGGGTCGGTCTGATCGAGTCGGGGCTTGAGGCCCATGGCCAGGCTCAGGTCGGAGGGGCCCACGTAGATGGCGTCGACGCCGTCCACGCTCAGGATCTCGTCGAGGTTACGGAGCGCCTCCGCGGTCTCGATCATCGGCATCACGATGGTCTCGACGTTGGCGTGGTCGCCGTAGTCGGAGCCGGCGTAGAGCGAGGCGCGCACCGGGCCCCAGCTCCGGTAGCCGCGCGGCGGGTACTTGCACGCGCGCACCATCGCCTCCGCCTCCTGCGCGGTGTTGATCATCGGGCAGATGACGCCGTAGGCGCCCGCGTCGAGGATCTTCATGAGCCGCGCCGGATCGTTCCACGGCACGCGGGCGAGGGGCACGACTCGCAGGGTCGAGATGCCCTGGAGCATGCTGACCGCCACCTGGTAGTCGACGACGCCGTGCTGCATGTCGATGGTGAGGGAGTCGAAGCCCTGGTGGGCCATCACCTCGGCCGAGAAGCCACTCGGGATGGACAGCCACCCGTTGACCACCGCTTCGCCGCGAGCCCAGATCTTCTTCAGCGCGTTCTCTCTCACAGCACTCTCCTGTTAGATGACCCTGTCTTTGCGAAGGGTGTCGATGTCGGCCGGGGAGTAGCCCAGCTCGGTGAGAATCTGGTCGTTGTGCTCGCCGGTGTCGGGGGCGTGGGTACGGATCGCGCCCGGGGTGCGGGAGAGGGTGACCGGCGGCGCCTGCACGAGGACCTCGCCCAGGGCCGGGTGCTTCACCGGCACCGCCATCTTCAGATGACGGATCTGCTCGTCCTCGTAGACCTGCTTGACGTCGAGGATCGGGCCCGACGGAACGCCCTTGGCGTTGAGCACCTCGACCCACTCCTGGGTGGTGCGCTTGGCGAACCCCTTCTCCAGCTCGACCGCGAGGGCCTTGCGGTTCTTCGAGCGGTCCGGGGCGGTACGAAAGCGCGGATCCTCCAGGAGCGGCTCGGTGCCGAGGGCCTCGCAGAGGCGCCGGAACATGTGCTGGCCGGACGCCGCGATGTTGAGGTGCCCGTCCGCGGTCTTGAACACCCCGGTGGGGATGGCGGTCGGGTGGTCGTTGCCGGCCTGCGGCGGGATCTCGTGGCCGATGAGCCACCGCGCGGCCTGGAAGTCGAGCATGGTCACCATCGCCTGCAGCAGCGAGGTGTGCACCCACTGGCCACGGCCCGACCGCTCGCGCTCGAGCAGGGCCACCAGGATGCCCTGGGCCAGGAAGATGCCCGCGGTCAGATCGGCCACCGGGATGCCGACGCGCACCGGGCCCTGGCCGGGCAGGCCGGTGATCGACATGAGCCCGCCCATGCCCTGCGCGATCTGGTCGTAGCCCGGGCGGTCGCGGTAGGGGCCGTCCTGGCCGAAGCCGGAGATGCTGCCGTAGACCAGCCGCGGATTGATGCGGGAGAGCGTCTCGTAGTCGATGCCGAGGCGCGTCTTGACGTCGGGCCGGAAGTTCTCCACCACCACGTCGGCGGTCTTCACCAGTTTGTGGATGATCTCGATGCCGCGCGGCGACTTGAGGTCCAGGGTGAGCGAGCGCTTGTTGCGGTGAAGGTTCTGCGAGTCGAAGCCGCGCCGCGGGAAATCGCCCTCCACGTCCTCGCGCGCCGAGATCTGGACCACGCTCGCGCCCATGTCCGCGAGCTGGCGCACGCAGGTGGGTCCCGAGCGGGCGCGGGTGAGATCGATCACGGTGTAGGGGGCGAGCGGCAGCGTCATCGCGATCCTCCTGCCGGCATGATGGCCGAGCCGGTCTGCGACTGCGGGTTGCGGAGCGGCCAGCGGCCGGCGTCCACCGCGGTGAGGAAGTCGAGCAGCGCGTGGTTGAAGAGGTCCGGGTCCTCGAGATTGATGGTGTGGCCGGCCTTGGGGATGACCACGAGCCCGGACGAGCGGATCTTGCGCTTCATGAAGATGGCGGGCTCGAGGCACGGATCGTCCTCGTCGCCGGTCATGATCAGGGTCGGCACCTCGAGCCGCTCCATCGCCTTCTCCAGCTCGAAGATGGACGGCCGCGACATCTGCACCCCGCGCATGGTCAGGGCGTGGCCCTTGGCGGACTGGGCCGCGAACTGATCGTAGAACTCCTGCCAGCCCTTCGGGTCCTTGTCCATGAACTGCACCCGGGTGGGGCCCTTGGTGTAGAAGCCGGCCACGCCCATCATGCCGTCGGTCTCGAAGCGCCTCGCCGTTTCCTCCACGTCTTTCCGGAAGCGCTCACGCTCGGCCGGCACGCTCCCGTAGCCGGCGCCCGCCACCGTGAGCGAGAGGGCGCGCCCGGGATGGCGGAGCCCGAAGTGCAGCACCGCGTAGCCGCCCATCGAGAGGCCGCAGATGTGGGCCTTGGGAATCTTCAGGTGATCGAGGATTCCCAGGATGTCGTCGGCGGCGCGATCCTGCGAGTAGGCCGCGGCCGCGTCGGGCACGTCGGAGGGCGGATAGCCCCGCGCGTTGTACGCGATGGTGCGGTAGCGGCGGGCGAAGAACCGCACCTGCAGGTGCCAGCTCTGGTAGTCGCCCGCGAACTCGTGGACGAAGATCAGGGGCGCGCCCTCGCCCGTCTCCTCGTAGAACAGCTTGACCCCGCCGACGTCGGCGAACGGCATGGCTTGGCTCCGATCCGGGTAACGGTCCTGCGGATTGTACAACAGGGGCCGGATCGCGTGCCCCCCGTTGACGGCGCGCGGGCGCGGATCGTTCGCGCCCGCTGCTGGGCGCCTAGAAGCCCCAGCCCGCCCCGAGGATGAAGCGCTGGTCGGTCCGGCTCCGCCGGGGGGCCGGCGTCGAGTCGTAGCGGTACTCGTGCCGCAGCTCGGCGAAGAGCCCCTTCCAGACCGTCAGGCGGGCTCCGGTGTCGATGTTGAGGAGGAAATCGCCGCTGAAATCCTCGAAGCTCGGCAGGTACTCGAGCTTGTGGTAGAGGAGGAGCGGCTCGACCGGCTTGCCATCGATGGAGTAGGCGAAGCGCGGCCCGAAGAACTCCTTGGTGCCGGTCCGCCTGAAGTTCTCGTACACCCACGCCAGGCCGACCTCGGTCGAGAGGTTGAACCGCGGCCCCTCGAACCACTGGTAGCCGACGCCCGTGCCGGGTGCCAGCCGCAGCTCGAGCTCGGCCACGCCGTCGCGCTCCGCCTTGACGGCGAGGTAGCCGTAGAACTTCTTGGTGAAGAAGTGGTCGTACTTGGCGAGGCCCATCGCGTAGTCGATCGTGGTGGTCTTGAGGCGGGTGTCCGGATCCTCCTGCCGGCCGAAGGAGTACTCGGCGCCGAAGGTGAGGCGGTCGTCGGGCCAGCGCTTCGAGAGCGCCGCGCGCGCCCCGAGCTGCTCGGTCTCCGAGTTGCCAGTGGTGAACAGGCCGTTCACCGAGATCGAGCCGGTCCAGGCCGGCGGCGGCGAGTTGATCGTGGTGATGTCCGCGATGGCCAGGGGCGCCGGCGGCGCGCCGGCCGGCGCGCTCTGCACGTACCGCTCCGGGCCCGGGGCGACGCCGGTGGCGACAGGCGGCTGCTCCTTGACGCCGACCCGGACCGGCTCGTCGGTGGAGAAGGTCTTCACCTTGGTGAGATCGACGACCACGTCGCCGGCGGCCTCGGTCTTGAGCGTGAGCTTGCCGCCGGTCGCGGTGACGATCTTGCCGGTGAGGCGGTCGCCGTTGAGGAACTGGACCTCGTCACCCGCCACCGGACCGGCGGGCGCGAGGAGCAGGCCGAGCATCGAGCCAAGCATCGTGAAATGGGTGATCGTCCGCCGCGGTCGCATGTCGACGCCTCGCTTGGATGAGATGGGAGTGGGCTTCCGCTGCGCCGCTCATTGTCTCGTAGACGCCCGGCGATCCGTGCATTTGACAAGGTGGTCGGGGGGGGCCCACAATCGCCCCGCCGAGCCTCAGATCGCCACGCTCCCCCCGTCGGGCCGAACGCCCGGGAAAGGTTTTCCGTCATGCGAACCACGACCCGACTCCGCCACATGCTCCAGGCTCCCGGCATCATCGTCGCGCCGGGCGCCTACGATGGCTTCTCCGCCCGCCTGATCGAGGCGGCCGGCTTCCAGGCGGTCTACATGACCGGCGCGGGCACCGCCGCCTCGCACCTGGGCCAGCCTGATCTGGGCCTGGCCACCCTCACCGAGATGGCGAATCACGCGGGGCATCTCGCCTCCGCGGTCTCGCTGCCGGTGATCGCGGACGCCGACACCGGCTACGGCAACGCGCTCAACGTGGTGAGGACGGTGCGGGAGTACGAGAAGGCGGGGGTGGCCGGCCTCCACATCGAGGACCAGGTGGCGCCCAAGAAGTGCGGGCACATCGCGGGCAAGCAGGTGATCCCGACCGAGGAGTTCTGCGACAAGATCCGCGCCGCGTCCGAGTACCGCACCGATCCCGACTTCGTCATCATCGCGCGCACCGACGCCCGCGCGGTCACCTCCCTCGACGACGCCATCGACCGGGGCAACCGCTACGCGGCGGCGGGCGCCGACGTGATCTTCTTCGAGGCGCCCCAGACCGAGGACGAGATCCGCCGGGTGGCCCGGGAGATCAAGGCCCCGCTGCTGGCCAACATGGTGATCGGCGGCAAGACCCCCGCGATCAAGGTGTCCGAGCTCGAGCGCATCGGGTTCAAGATGGTCATCTTCCCGGCGGTGTGCATGGCGGCCGCGGTGCCCGCGATGGAGAAGTCGCTCGCATACCTCAAGGAGCACGGCACCGACTGGCAGCCCGGCCCGGTGCTGAGCCCGATGGACATCTTCCGCCGCGTCGGCTTCGACTGGTGGCACGGCATCGAAGAGAAGTTCGCGGCCCGCTGATGTCTCGCACGATGTTCGAGAAGATCTGGAGCCCCCACGTGGTGGCGAAGGGGCCGGGCGGCCAGTCGCTCCTCTACGTCGACCGCCACCTGCTCCACGAGGGCTCCACCCACGCCTTCGGACGGCTGGAGAGGAAGGGCCACGCGGTGCGGCGACCGGAGGCGTGCGTGGCCACCGCCGACCACTACGTGCCGACCGCCCCGGGGCCCATCGCGGATCCCGAGGTGCGCGGGATGGTCGCGGACCTCGAGCGTCACACCGGGCGGCTCGGCATCACGTTCTTCGGGCGCGGCGAGCCGCGGCAGGGCATCGTCCACGTGATCGGCCCGGAGCAGGGCGTGACCCAGCCCGGCATTCTGCTCGTGTGCGGGGACTCGCACACCGCGACCCACGGAGCGTTCGGGGCGCTCGCCTTCGGCGTCGGCTCCACCGAGGTGGAGCACGTGCTGGCCACCCAGTGCCTCTGGCAGCGCAAGCCGCGCGTGATGCGGATCACGGTGACCGGCGCGCGGCCCTTCGGGGTGATGGCCAAGGACGTGATCCTGTCGATCATCGCCCGCATCGGGGCGGGCGGCGGGGTGGGGTACGCGCTCGAGTACGCGGGGCCGGCCATCCGCGGGATGTCCATGGACGAGCGCATGACGGTCTGCAACATGTCGATCGAGGCCGGCGCGCGCGCGGGCATGGTGGCGCCCGACGAGACCACGTTCGCCTACCTCGAGGGCCGGCCGTCCGCCCCGCGCGGGGACATGTGGGGCCGGGCGCTCGCCCATTGGCGGACGCTGCCCTCCGACCCCGACGCCATCTTCGATCGGGAGATCACCCTCGACGCGGCCCTGATCGCCCCCACCGTCACCTGGGGGACGAGCCCGCAGGACGCGCTGCCGATCACCGAGCGGGTCCCGGATCCCCTCGCGGTGGGCGATCCGGCGCGCCGGGCAAGCATGGAGCGCGCGCTCGCCTACATGGGCCTGACCGCGGGCGCCCCGCTCGCGGGCACCGCGGTGAGCCGCGTGTTCATCGGCTCGTGCACCAACAGCCGCCTCGAGGACCTGCGCGCGGCCGCCGGGATCGCCCGGGGCCGCCGCGCGGCGGTGCCCGCGTGGGTGGTGCCGGGCTCGGGCGCGGTCAAGCGCGCGGCGGAGGCCGAGGGCCTCGATCGGGTCTTCACCGACGCGGGCTTCGAGTGGCGCGAGCCCGGCTGCTCGATGTGCGTGGGCATGAACGGCGACACCGCGGCGGCGGGCGAGCGAGTGGCCAGCACCTCCAACCGCAACTTCGAGGGCCGTCAGGGCCGAGGCGCCCGCACCCACCTCATGAGCCCGGCGATGGCCGCGGCCGCCGCGGTCACCGGGCGGCTCACCGATGTGCGGACGCTCGCCTGAGCTCGCCGGGGGGTCGGATGGAGCCGTTTGCTCGCCTCACCGCGGTGGCCGCGCCGATGGATCTGCCCAACATCGACACCGACCGCATCATCCCCGCGCGCTTCCTGCGCCGGCCCCGCGAGAGCGGCTTCGGACCGCTCCTCTTCCACGACGTGCGCTTCGGCGCGGACGGCGGGGAGCGGGCCGACTTCGTGCTGAACCGCCCGGCGTATCGCGAGGCCCGCATCCTGGTGACCGCGGAGAACTTCGGCTGCGGCTCGTCGCGCGAGATGGCGGTGTGGGCGCTCCTGGACCACGGCATCCGGGTGGTGATCGGGCCGAGCTTCGGCGACATCTTCTTCGAGAACTGCTTCAAGAACGGCGCGCTCGCCATCGTGGTCCCGGGCGAGACCGCGGCCGGGCTCCGGGACGCGCTCGCGGCGCGGCCCGGCACCAGCCTGACGGTGGACCTGGAGGCCCAGACGATCGCGGGAGCCGGCGCCCCCCCGATCCGGTTCGAGGTGGACGCCTTTCGCAAGCACGGGCTGCTCACCGGCCGGGACGAGCTGGCCCTGACCCTCGAGCAGCTCCCGGCCATCGAGGCGTTCGAGGCGCGCCGCCGCGTCGAGATGCCCTGGCTTGGCTGATCGCCCGGGCGTGCTCGCGGTGTTCTTCGTGCTGACCTGGATCACCGGTCTGTCGCTCGCGGCTGCCTTCGCGATGTCGGCGTACGGCTTCGGGCGCATGGCCGAGCCCGAGCGCACCGACCTGATCAGCCTGGCCATCTTCGGGGTGATGGGGCTCGTCTCGCAGACGGGCCTGCTGCTGGCGCCCTGGGCGGTGACACGAGGGTCGACCCCGCGGATCATCGCGGCCCTGCTGATGGCGCCGTCCGGTATCTTCCTCAGCATCTTCGCGTACGAGGGCTTCGCCCGGTACGCGTCGGGAGTACCGGTGTACCTCTGCGGGGTGCTGGTGTACGTGGCGGCCTACGTGGCGCTGGCCCGGGGGCGATTCGGTCCCCGGGTGCCCTCCAGCTAGTGGGTGTATCCACCCAGATACCCTGTATCTTGTTGTTGAAAAATACTAAACAAGTGACGTGTAATTGGCCTCGATGGGCATCCCGATCGAGTCCTCACCTCCGCCAGGGTGGGAGCGCGAAGGGATCGACGGCCTGCTCGGCTTGTTCCCGCCGGGCCGGCTCAGCGAGATCGTCGGTCCCCGGTCCTCCGGCGCCAGCAGCCTGCTCCTGGCCCTCATCGCCCGGATCACGACTTCAGGTAGCAGCAACTGGGGGGGTAGCAGCAACGGGGGCCAGGTGGCGTTCGTGGACGGGATGGACGCGCTCGACCCCGCGTCTGCGGCCGCCGCGGGCGCCGATCTCTCCGCCCTGCTCTGGGTGCGCTGTGGCGGCCGCCTGCGGGTAGCGCTCAGCGCTGCCGATCTGCTCGCCCGCTGCCCGGGCTTTGCCCTGGTCGTCCTGGATCTGGACGATCTGGGCCCGGTCCCCGTGTCGACCTGTATCCGGCTCCAGCGCGCGGTGGAAGGCACCGACACCATCCTCATCGTCCGCCGCGAGCGGCATCGCGAGGGCACCCCCGCGTCGCTCGTGCTGGCCACCCGGCGCCTGGCCCCCCAGTGGATGGGGCTCCGCCCGCTCACCCGGCTGGCCGGCCTCCGCTCCGAGATCTCCATCTGCCGCTCCCGTCTCCATTCCTCCCTCTCCCCTCTGGGGAGAGGGCAGGGTGAGGGGCTCCAGGGTGAGGGGCTCCAGGGCCAGGGGATCTGGACCCTCGACTGGACGCTGAGCCAATGACCCGCATCGCCTGTCTCCTCATGACGAACGACCTTCCCGCACATGCCGCCCTCCTCCAGGTCGCGCTCGCCCACTCCCCCCGGGTGGAGGATGCCGGCGCGGGCTGTCTCTATCTCGACGCCTCGGGGCTCCAGAGCCTCTTCGGCGACGACGGGCGGCTGGCCGAGCGGCTTCGCGCCGCCGCCGCCGCGGCGGGACTCGCGATTCGCGTGGGCGTCGCGGCGAGCCGTCTCGGCGCGCTCGCCGCCGCCCGCCTCGGATCGGGCGTGGCGGTGGTCGAGCCGGGAGGCGACGCCGCCTCGCTGGCTGCGGCGCCGCTTTCGCTCCTCACGCTCTCCGAGCCCTTGGCGATCCGGCTCTCGCGATGGGGGCTGCGCACGCTCGGAGAGCTCGCGGCGCTGCCCACCGCGGGGCTATTCGAGCGGGCCGGGGCCGAGGGCGTCCAGGCCCAGCGGCTGGCCCGCGGCCAGGACCCTCGTCCGCTCGCGTCCTGGCGCCCGGTGCCGGCCTTCGAGGAGACGGTGGAGTGCGAGTGGGGTCTCGAGACCCTCGAGCCGGTAGTGGAGCGTTTGAGCGAGCTGGCCGCGCGCGTCTGCGGGCGCCTCGGCGCGCGCGGGCTCGCGGCCGACGGCTTCGAGTGGGTCTGCCGGCTCGCGGGTGGGCGCGCTCACGAGGGCGCGCTCACTCCCGCCGTGCCGCTGACCGAGGCCGCCGCGGTGACCGGCCTGCTGAGACTCGCGCTCGAGGCGCGCCCCCCGCGCGGCATCGTCGAAGGCCTCACCCTGCGGGCCCGGCCCACCCGGGCGGCGCCGGCCCAGGAGTCGCTCACCGATCCTTCACGTCCGAGCCCACGGTTCCTCGCGGCCACCATGAACCGTCTGGTCGCGCTGGTGGGCTCGGACCGCATAGGCGCTCCGGCGCTGCTGGACAGCCATCGCCCCGACGCCGTGGGCCTGGGCGCCTATGTTTCTCCCTCTCCCCTCCGGGGAGAGGGCAGGGTGAGGGGCTCCGGGAACGCTCCCGTCCTCGCCCTGCGCCGCCTCCGGCCCCCGGCTCCCGCCGCGGTCACCCTCGCCTCCGGCCGTCCGGTGGCGATGCGCTCGAGCCGCCTCGCCGGGCGCATCGTGGCCGGCGTGGGACCGTGGCGCTCCTCCGGGGAGTGGTGGACCACGCAGCCGTGGCTCCAGGACGAGTGGGACGTGGAGCTGGCCGACGGCACGCTCTGTCGCCTGGCCCACGACGGCTCGGCCTGGCACATCGCCGGCGTCTACGATTGATGGCCGCCGCGCCCGGCCGTCCGGTGACGGTGCTGGTCACGGACATGGACAACACCCTCTTCGACTGGCTCGAGATGTGGCAGGCCGCGTTCGGAGCGATGCTCGAGCGGCTCACCGCCGACAGCGGCGTCCCGCGCGAGACGCTGGAGCGGGAATTCTTCGCCATCCACCAGCGTCACGGCACCACCGAGTACGCCTTCGCGATCCAGGAGCTGCCGTCACTGCGTGCCCGTCACCCGCCGGAGGAGCTGCCGACCCGGTACGCGGCCGCCATCGAGGCCTATCGCACGATGCGGCGCCGCACCCTCACGCTCTACCCCGGTGTCCTCGACACCCTGCGGACGATCCGGGCCGCGGGCACGCTGGTCGTCGCCTACACCGAATCCCGCGCCTACTACGCCGACTACCGGGTGCGCACCCTCGGCCTCGACGGCGCGCTCGACTACCTCTACTCGCTGCCGGACCACGCCCTCCCCGAGGGCATGACGCCGTCGCGGATCCGGCGCTACCCGCCCGAGCACTATCGCCTCCGCGAGACGGTCCACCGCCACACGCGCGAAGGCGCGTGGAAGCCCGACGCCTCCGTCCTGCTCGAGATCCTGCGCGAGGTCGGCGCCGAGCCCGCCCGGGCGGGCTACGTGGGCGACAGCCTCGTCAAGGACGTCGCGATGGCCCAGGCCGCTTCGGTCGCGGACGTCTTCGCCCGCTACGGCGACGTCCGGAGCCGGCCGGGCTACGCCCTCCTGCGCCGGGTGACCCACTGGTCGCCCGCGATGATGGCCCGCTCGGAGGGGATCCGCGAGGCCGACGTCCGGCCGACTCACGTCTTGCCCGGCGGCTTCGCCGAGCTGCTCGGGCTCATCGACTTCCGCCGCTTCACGGTCTGAGCCGTGTTCGTCGAGCTGCACGCCCGGAGCGCCTTCAGCTTTCTCGAGGCGGCCGCCCTGCCGGAGGCGCTGGCCGAGCGGGCGGCCGCGCTCGGTCAGCCGAGCGTCGCCCTCCTCGACGCCGACGGGGTCTACGGCGCGCCCCGGCTCTATCGCGCCTGCACCCGGCTCGGGCTCTCCGCGCGGGTGGGCGCGGAGGTCACGCTCGCCGACGGCAGCCGCCTGCCGCTGCTGGCGGAGGACCCCGAGGGCTATCAGAACCTCTGCCGCCTGCTCACCCGGGTCAAGATGCGGGCCCCGAAGGGCGAGGGCGCGGCCACCCTCGCCGAGCTCTCCGAGTTCGCGGGCGGGCTCGTCTGTCTCACCGGCGGCGGGCGGGGGCCGGTGGCGACCGTGCTCGAGCGCGAGGGCGCGCCGGCGGGCCGGCGTCTGCTCGAGCGCCTCGTCTCGATCTACGGCCGCTTCAACGTCTTCGCGGAGCTGCAGCGCCACCTGAGCCGCCCGGAGGAAGCGCGAAACGAGTGGCTGCGCGCCGAGGCCCGGCGCCTGCGCCTGGGCCCGCTCGCCACCAACGAGCCCCGCCTGATCACGCGACGGGACCGGCCGCTGCTCGACGCGCTCACGTGCATCCGCGACCACGTCACGCTCGAGGGGGCGGGCCGGCGGCTCGCGCGCAATAGCGAGCACTTCATGAAGAGCGGGGCCACCATGGAGCGGCTCTTCTCCGACTGCCCGGAGGCGGTGGCGAACACCGGCGAGCTGGCCATGCGGCTCGGGTTCACCCTGAAGGACCTGGGCTACCGCTTCCCGGACTACCCGCTGCCGCGCGGGGAGACCCCGATCGGCTTCCTGCGTGAGCTCGCCCACGCGGGGGCGCGCACCCGCTACGGCGGAGGTCCCTTCGCCGAGAAGGCGCGGCGGCAGATCGAGCACGAGCTGGCCCTGATCGGGCGGCTCGACCTGGCCGGCTACTTCCTCATCGTCTGGGACCTGGTGCAGTACTGCGGGGCCCACGACGTGCTGGTGCAGGGGCGCGGGTCCGCGGCCAACAGCGCGGTGTGCTACGCCCTCGGGCTCACCGCGGTGGACCCGGTCGGCATGGAGCTGCTCTTCGAGCGCTTCCTCTCCGAGGAGCGCGGGGAGTGGCCCGACATCGACCTCGACCTGCCGAGCGGCGACCGCCGGGAGCAGGTTATCCAGTACGTCTACGAACGCTACGGCCGGCTGGGCGCGGCGATGACCGCCAACGTGATCACCTATCGCGGGCGCAGCGCGGCCCGCGAGGTCGGCAAGGTGCTGGACCTGCCCGCCGACGTGATCGAGCGCCTCTCCCAGCTCGTGAGCAACTGGGAGTACAACGATCCCGGCGACAGCCTGCTCGCGCATCTGGGCGAGGCGGGCTGCGATCCGGCCGAGCCGCGCGTCCAGCACTTCGCCCGGCTCTGGAGCGCGATCCAGGACCTGCCGCGGCATCTGGGCCAGCACTCGGGCGGCATGGTGATCGCCCATGGCCGGCTCGACGGGGTGGTGCCGCTCGAGCCCGCCACCATGCCCGGGCGTAGCGTGGTGCAGTGGGACAAGGACGACTGCGCCGCGCTCGGCATCGTCAAGGTGGACCTGCTGGGGCTCGGCATGATGTCGCTGCTCCAGGACGCGCTCGAGATGATCCGCCGCCGCGGGGGCGCGGTCGACCTCGCCCATCTGCCCCAGGACCCCACGGTCTACCGCATGCTCCAGCAGGCCGACACCATCGGCGTCTTCCAGGTGGAGAGCCGGGCGCAGATGGCCACGCTGCCGCGCCTCCGCCCCACCTGCTTCTACGACCTGGTGGTGCAGGTGGCCATCATCCGTCCCGGCCCCATCGTGGGCGACATGGTCCATCCCTACCTGCGCCGCCGTGCGGGGCGTGAGGAGATCACGGTGCCCCATCCCGATCTCGAGCCGATCCTGCGCCGCACGCTCGGGGTGCCGCTCTTCCAGGAGCAGCTGCTGCGCATGGCGATGGCCACCGCCGGCTTCACCGGAGGCGAGGCCGAGGAGCTGCGGCGTGCCTTCGGCTTCAAGCGCTCGGAGCGCGCCATGAAGGAAGTGGAGCTGAAGCTCCGCGCGGGCATGGCCCGCCAGGGCATCTCGGGCGACGCGGCGGAGGCCATCATCCACTCCATCACCGCGTTCGCGCTCTACGGCTTCCCGGAGTGCGTCGCGGGCGACACGCGGGTCGTCGACGCGGAGACCGGCCGCGAGGTCCGCATCGAGGACGTGGTGGAAGGCCGCGCGTCGCTGACCCATACCCTGGCCAGTGATCCAGATCTGAAGATCCGGACGCGCCGGGTCCTGGCCGCGACCGCGAGCGGATCGCGGATGGTGTATCGGCTGCGCACCTTCCTGGGGCGGGAGGTGGTGGCCACCCCGGAGCACCTGCTCCTCACCGAGAAGGGCTGGCGGCCACTGGGGAGTCTCCAGTTCGATGATCACGTGGCCACCGCGGAGTCGGGTGCGTCATACGTCGGTTGGGATTGTGTGATGAGCGTGGAGCCCGCCGGAACGAGCCCGACGTACGATCTCGCGGTCGAGGCGGATCACAACTTCGTCGCCAACGATCTGATCGTGCACAACTCGCACGCGGCGAGCTTCGCGCTGCTCGCCTACGCGAGCGCGTACCTCAAGGCGCATCATCCGGCCGCGTTCTACGCCGCGCTGCTCAACAACCAGCCGATGGGCTTCTACGACCCGGCCACCATCGTGAACGACGCGGGCCGGCACGGGCAGGTGATCCATCCCGCCGACGTCAACTACTCGGGCTGGCTCTGCGTGATCGAGCCGGTCGGCGCGGTCCGCCTGGGGCTGCGCTACGTCCGGGGACTGCGGGAGGAGGCCGGCCTCCGCCTGGAGGCGGAGCGGAAGCGGCGGACCTTCGCCTCGGTCGAGGACCTGGTCAAGCGCGGCGGGCTGCGCCACGACGAGGTGGCCCAGCTGGCCCGGGTCGGCGCACTCGCGAGCCTCGAGCCGGAGCGCCGCGCCGCGCTGTGGGAGGCCGAGCGCGCGGGGCGGCCGGCGGGGGCGCTCTACGCGGAGCTGGTGGCGCCCTCGGAGGCCTCGCCGTTGCGGCCGATGACCGCGGAGGAGCGGCTGGTCGCCGACTACGACGGCACCGGCCTCACCCTCGGCCCGCATCCGATGGCGTTCCGCCGCGGACCGCTCTTGCGAATGGGCGTGTCGCGGGCGGCGGATCTCGCCGCCTTCCGTCACGGGGCGTGGGTGAAGGTGGCGGGGGCGGTGGTGGTGCGCCAGCGACCGGGCACCGCGAAGGGCTTCGTCTTCCTCAACCTCGAGGACGAGACCGGCCTCATCAACGTGATCGTGCGCCCGGCCCTCTTCCACCAGCACCGGCTGGCCCTGGTCAACGAGTCGTTCCTGCTGATCGAGGGCACGCTGCAGCGGCAGGACGACGTCACCTCCGTGCGCGCCGAGCGGTTGGCCCCCCTGCGCCATCGCCTCGCGAGCGTGCCTTCCCACGATTTTCACTGAGGCTCTGAAGCGCGGCCAGGAACACGCGCAGGGCCGGGGTCTCCGGCTTGTCGCGCCGGCGCACGAGGCCGAGGCGCCGCACCAGGGCGGGGGACAGCGGGCGCATCCGGAGGGCGCCCGCCCGCACCTCGTCCCGCACCGCCATCGCCGGGCTCACCGAGACGCCGAGACCGGCGCCCACCAGCTTCTTGATCGCCTCCTCGTTACCCAGCTCCATCACCACCCGCGGTCGCACGCCACCGCGCCGGAACCAGCCGTCGATCACGCGCCGGATGGTGCCGCCCCGCTCGTAGAGGATGAGCGGCTGCGGGGCCAGCTCCGCCGCGGTGAGCGCGCCCGGGCCCGGCCACCGGTGCCCGGGCGGCCCCACCGCGACCAGCGGGTCGAGGCGGAACGGGATCACGGCGAGCTGCCGGCCGGTGACCGGCAGCGTGACGAGCCCCACGTCGAGCTCGTTGGCGGCCACCGCGGCCGCGATCTCGGGCGCGTTGCCGGTGACCACGATCAGCTCCAGCTCGGGGTAGCGGGCCCGCAGCCCGCGCAGCAGCGGAGGCAGCAGGTGGATGCTCGCGGTGGCGCCGGTGCCCAGGCGGAGCCGGCCCGCCACCACCCCGCGGAGCTGGTGGAGCGCCTCCTGGGCCCGGTCGAGCTCGGCGAAGGCACGGCCGGCGTGCTCCAGCAGGACCGTCCCGGCCCGGGTGGGGAACGCGCGCTTGCCCACCCGCTCGAGCAGGGCGGTGCCGCAGCGGGCCTCGAGGTGGCGCATGTGCAGGCTGACCGCGGGCTGGCTCAGGTGGAGGCTCTCGGCCGCGCGCGAGAAGCTGCCGTGGCGAGCGATCTCCCGGAGCGTCCGCACGTGGGTCGGATTCAGGTCCATTCGGTCTGGAGTCCTCTGCGAAGTATTCCTCATCGTTTGTATGAGAACAATCTATTTCCCTTATCGCATCGACGCGAGACACACTGCGAGAAAGGAGGGCGATTGTCATGGGTGACGTCTCGATCCGCCCCGCGACCCCGGACGACGCGGCGGCCGTCTGCACCATCTACAACCAGGGCATCGAGGACCGCATCGCCACGCTCGAGACCGACCTGCGCACGCCCGAGGAGCGCCGGGAGTGGATGGGCGCCCGCGCCGCGCGTCATCCGGTCGTGGTGGCGGTGACCGGGGGCCAGGTGGCGGGCTGGGGGAGCCTCAACGCCTTCAACGCGCGGCCCGCCTACGACAACGTGGTGGACCTCTCGGTCTACGTGGAGCGCGGGTGGCGCGGCCGCGGGGTCGGGCGCGCGCTCCTGCAGCACCTCCTGCCGCTCGCCCGGACGCTCGGCTACCACAAGGTGGTGCTGGCCACCTTCCCCTACAACGAGGCCGGGGTGGCCCTCTACCAGAAGATGGGGTTCCGCCCGGTCGGGGTGTACCACGAGCAGGGCCGCCTCGACGGCCGCTGGGTGGACGTGCTGATCATGGAGCACCTGCTCTGAGCTACGGCTGGATCGTCGTCGGCACCCTCTGCATCACCGAGATCGTCTCGTGGGGCATCATGTACTACGGCTTCCCGGTGTTCCTCGCCGCGATGGAGGCCGACCTCGGGGCCTCGCGCGTCGCGATCACCGGCGCCTTCACGGTCGGCTTGGCGGTGGCCGCGCTCGCCGCGCTGCCGGTGGGCCGCGGGCTCGACCGGCGGGGGCCCTGGGGCCTCATGACGGTCGGCTCGTGTCTCGGCACCACGCTCCTGGTCGCCTGGTCGCAGGTGCACGGGGTGATCGGGCTCTACGTGGTCTGGAGCCTGATGGGCCTGGCGCTCGCCGCCACGCTCTACGAGCCCGCGTTCGGCGCGGTGGTCCGCTGGTTCCCCACCGATCACCGCGATCGCGCGCTCACCATCGTGACCCTCGCCGGCGCGCTGGCCAGCACCATCTTCATGCCGATCAGCGCCTCATTCCTCCAGCACTGGGGCTGGCGCCCGGCGCTGCTGGGGCTGGCGGTGATCCTCGCGATCCTCACCATCCCGCTCCACGCCGTGGTGCTGCGGCGGCAGCCGCCCCACTTCGTCAAGGGCGCCTCGCGCGAGGCCCGCGACGCAGGCCGCGGGCCCGGGGTGCCCTTGGGAGAGGCCGCCCGCGCGCCCATCTTCTGGGCGCTCGGCCTCGCGTTCTCGATCGGCAGCTTCGCCACCTCGGCGGTCACGCTGCACCTGATCCCTTACATGGTCGACAACGGCCACGGCGCGACCGCGGTGGCCGTCGCGATCGGCTGGATGGGAGCGATGCAGATCCCGGGGCGTCTCCTCTTCGTCGCGGTCGCCGGCCGCTTCGGGGCGCTGGGCGTCACCATGGCGGTGTTCATCGCGCAGGCGCTCGGGCTCGTCCTGGTCGCGCTCGCGCCGTCGCTCCCCGGCGGCCTCATTCTGATGGTCGCGGTGCTCGGCGCGGCCAACGGCATGGCCACGCTGGCGCGCGCCACCACGCTGGCGGCGGTGTTCGGGCCCGCGCACTACGCGACGATCAGCGGCGCGGTGGCGCTCGGCGCCAACGGCGCTCGCGCGCTCGGGCCGGTGGGCGCCGCGGTGCTCTACACGTGGCTCGGCGGCTACCGCCCGGTGTTCTGGTCGCTCGCCGGCGCCCTCGTGGTGGTGGGCGCGATCGTGGCGGTGAGCGGCGGGCGCGGGGTGCGGGTCGCGGAGATCGCCGGCCGCGCCTAGACCGCGGGTCCCGTCGCGGTTTGTGGGTTACGATAGGATCCTATGCTCGCGGGCTGGGGCCGGTTCGTGCATCGCTTTCGATTCGCGGTGATCGCGCTGTCGCTCGCGAGCGCGGCTCCGTCGCTCTGGCTGATCGCCCACGGGGGGCGGCTCGCCACCACCGACGTGCCGACCACCACCGAGTCGGGCCGCGCCCTGGACCTGATCGGCCGCGAGCTGCCCGGCCGGCCGCCGTCGTTCAGCTTCATTTTCTCGAGCCCCACGCTTTCGGCGAAGGATCCCGCCTTCCGGCGGGAGGTCGAGCGGGCGCTCGCGCCGCTCCGGCGCGACGAGCGGGTGGCCCGGGTGGTGACCGCCTACGACCCGCCGGTCTACGACGCCTCGGTGCCCGCGGCCCAGATGATCTCGCGCGACGGCCGGCGCGCGCTCGCGGTGGTGGAGCTGAAAGGGGAGGCGGCCGCGTTCTCCTCGCTCGAGTTCTCGGTGCTGCCGCCGGACGTGTACCCGTCGCTCCGGGCCAAGGTGAAGACCGAAACGCTCGAGATGCTGCCGGTCGGCAACATCCCGCTCAACCACGACTTCACCGAGGTGACCCGCACCGACCTGCGGCGGGCCGAGCTGGTGATCCTGCCCGTGGTCGTGATCCTGCTGCTCCTGGTGTTCGGCTCGGTGGTGGCCGCGCTGCTGCCGCTCCTGGTGGGCGCGCTGTCGATGGCGGGTGCGATCGCGGGCACGCTCCTCATGGCCCGCTACACCTCGGTCTCGGTCTACGCGCCCAACATCGTGACCATGATCGGCCTCGGAGTCGCGATCGACTACTCGCTGTTCATCGTGAGCCGGTTCCGCGAGGAGATCCGCGGCCAGCCGGGGCCGGAGGCCCTCGCGCGCACCATGGCCACCGCGGGCCGGGCGATCCTCTTCTCGGGGCTCACCGTCGCCATCGGGCTGCTCGGCATGGTCTTCCTCGGGCTCGGCAACATCGGCTCGATCGGCTGGGCCGGCACCGTGGTCGTCTCGCTCGCGGTGCTCTACGCCCTGACCCTGCTGCCGGCCCTGCTCGCGGTCATCGGGCCCCGCGTCAACTCGCTGCGGCTGCCGTTCATCCACCCGGAGCGCTCGCGCAAGGGCCGCGGCCTCTGGCACCGGGTGGCGGTGGTGGTGATGACGCACCCGTGGATGGTGTTCCTCTCGGTCTCCGCCCTCCTCCTGGTCCTGGGCCTACCGTTCCTGCACCTGCGGGTGGGCTCGGGCGACGTCAACGCGCTCCCGCCGGAGGCGGTCTCGCGGCGCGGCGACGAGGCCCTTCGCGAGCACTTCCCCGGGGGAGACAGCAACCGCGTCCTGGTGGTGGTGCGCTACCCGGAGGGCTCGCCGCTCACCGCGGAGCGGATCGGCGGCCTCTACGACCTGAGCCGGTGGCTGGCCAAGCGGCCCAACGTGGCGCGGGTCGAGAGCCTCGTCGACCTCGACCCGAGCGTGACCCGCGAGCAGTACCAGCAGCTCGCCACCGCCCCGCCGCAGCTGCGGCCGCCCGGCGTGCAGCAGCTGCTGCGGCAGACCGTGGGCGGGCGGCTCGCCCTGCTCGTGGTCGCGACCCCGCTCAAGCCGTCGAGCGCGGAGGCGCGCGCGCTCGTCGAGGAGATCCGCGCGTCCCATCCCGCCATCGGCGGCGAGGTGCTGGTGACCGGGCAGACCGCGTTCGACCTCGACATCATCAACCTGGTCACCCGGCACGCGCCGCTCACGGTGGGGCTCGTCATGCTCGCCACCTACGTGGTGCTGTTCCTGCTGCTGGGCTCGGTGCTGCTGCCGCTCAAGGCGGTGATCATGAATCTCCTGTCCATCAGCGCCTCCTACGGGGCGCTGGTGTGGATCTTCCAGGAGGGGCACCTCTCGGGCTGGCTCGACTTCACGCCCGGTCCCATCCAGACCGCGACGCCCCTCATCATGTTCTGCTTCGTGTTCGGGCTCTCGATGGACTACGAGGTCCTGCTCCTGAGCCGCGTGCGGGAGGAGTACGAGCGCGGCGGCAACACCGCGCACGCGGTGGCGGAGGCCCTCGAGTCGACCGGCCGCCTCATCACCGGAGCGGCCGCGATCATGGCCGCGGTGTTCTTCGGATTCGCCACCGCCCGCTCGGTGATCATCCAGGCGGTGGGCATCGGCATTGGCCTCGCGGTGGTGATCGACGCCACCATCGTGCGCGCGCTGCTGGTCCCGGCCACCATGCGCCTGATGGGACGGTGGAACTGGTGGGCCCCCGCGCCGCTGGCGTCGCTCCATCGCCGCCTGGGGCTGGCCGAGCGCAGCTCCAATGCCGAAGTCGTCCCCCGATAGCCCGCCGCCCCCGCTGATCCGGTATCACCCCGAGGGCCCGGTCACCACCGAGTACCGGGTGGGCCTCTGCGCCTGGCAGGACAAGAGCATGGTGGAGGAGGGCTCCTTCTATCCGATCAAGAGCATGAAGGCGGAGGAGCGGCTCTGGTGGTACAGCCGCTTCTTCGACTGCGTCGAGGTCGACTCCACCTTCTACGCGCCGCTCTCGGCCCAGAACGCCGTGCTCTGGGCGAGGCGCACGCCGCCCGGCTTCCTCGTGAGCGTCAAGGCCTACGCGCTGCTCACCGGGCACCACCTGGACGCGGTGCGCCTGCCGCCGCCGCTGCTCGACCTGCTGCCCGCCCGCGCCAGACCGGACGCGCACGGCCGCCTCGACAACGCGGTCTTCGGCGAGGAGGCGCGGGAGTGGGTGTTCGCCGCCTTCCGCGAGGCCCTGCGGCCGCTCGCCGACGCGGGCAAGCTCGGCTACGTGCTGTTCCAGATGGCGCCCTGGGTGAAGTACGGGGACCGGGCGGTGGAGTACCTCGCGTCGCTGCCCGCGCGCCTGCCCGGGGTGACCATCGCGGTGGAGTTCCGCGACGCCTCGTGGCTGCCGCGCCACGCGGAGGAGACGCTCGCCCTGCTCCGCGACCGGCAGCTGACCTATGTCTCGGTCGACGCGCCGCGCACCCCGGCCTCGGTCGACACCGCGGTCGCGCTGACCTCGCCGACCGCGATCCTGCGATTGCACGGGCGCAACCGCGAAGGCTTCATGAAGCAGCTTCGCGGGCAGGGGCCGAGCGTGGCCGAGAAGTACGGCTACCTCTACAACCGCGAGGAGCTGACCGGGATCGTGGCCCGGGGCCGGGCCCTGGAGGGCCAGGCCCGGCGCGTCTACTTCAAGCTCAACAACAACGTGGGGGACGCCCCGGCGCTGAACGGCGAGGACATCAAGGAGCTGCTGGGGCAGGAGATCGCCGACCGCGCGGCGGTCGAGCAGGAGTGGCGGAGCCGCCGCCGGGCGCGGCCGGCGGCGCCCCCGAGCCCGCCGGAATCCGCGTGCTAGAATGACGCATCTATACCGGGCGGAGGAGCGCAGGGTGCCGATTTACGAGTACGAGTGCCAGGGCTGCCGACGCCGGGTCAGCCTGCTCATCCGCACCCTCCATCCGGACGAGGCGCCCCGATGTCCGCGATGTAACAGCGCCGAGCTGTCCCGCCTGATGTCCCGCTTCGCCACCGTGAAGTCCGAAGGTGCCCGCCTCGACTCCCTCTCGGATCCCTCCAGCTTCGGAGACCTCGACGAGAACGACCCCCGCAGCGTGGCGCAGTTCGTCAAGAAGATGGGCTCCGAGATGGGAGAAGACCTGGGACCGGACCTCGATGCCGCGATGGACGAGGCGATGGACGAGGGGGACGCGGGCGGTGGCGACGAGGGGAGTGTCATGGACGCGGGTGGTGGCGGCGCCGACGACGCGGGAGAGCTCTGAGCCATGAAGATCGAGGTCCATCCGGATCTGCGCGCGCTCGACGAGGGCCGCTGGAACGGGCTGCTCGACCGGTCGCGCCTGCCGTCGGTCTTCCTGACCTGGCAGTGGCAGACCGAGTGGAGCCTGGCCTTCACGGCGGACCGCCCGAAGCAGATCCTGGCCGCCACCGACACCGCGGGCGAGCTCGCGGGTCTCCTGCCGCTCTACGAGGACGGCCCGGGTCGGCAGCGCATCGTCGGCGGGGTGGACGTCTCCGACTACCTCGACCTGATCGCGCCGGACGGCCGCGAGGAGGAGGTGTGGGCGGCGCTGCTCCAGCACTGCGCGACCCAGACCGCGGCGTGGGACCTCCACGGCATCCGGGCCGCGTCGCCCACCGCGACGCTGGTGCCCGCGCTCGCGCCCGCGCGTGGCGTCACCCCGAGCGTGGAGCGCGAGGACCGCTGCCCGGTGCTGACCCTGCCCAAGACCTGGGACGAGTACCTCGCGCGCCTCTCCGGCAAGGACCGGCACGAGCTGCGGCGCAAGATCCGCCGGCTCGAGCGCGAGCTGCCGGGAGCGACCACGCGCTCGCACGGGGCGGCGGACGGCTGGGACGAGGCGATGACGCGCTTCCTGACGCTGCACCGGCTCTCCAAGGTCGGCAAGGCGCGCTTCATGGACGAGCAGATGGAGCGCTTCTTCCGCTCGGCCACGAGCCGGCTGGCCGCGGCGGGCTGGGCGCGGCTCTGGTTCCTCGAGTTCGAGGGCGCGGCGGTGGCCGCGTTCCTCTGCCTCGAGTACGGGGGCAGCGTCGGCCTCTACAACTCGGGCTTCGATCCCGCGCGGGCGGTGCTCGCCCCCGGCATCGTGCTGCTGGCTCACGTCATTCGCGACGCGATCGACCGCGGGTTCCCGATCTTCGACTTCCTGCGTGGCGAGGAGCCCTACAAGTACAGCTTCGGCCCCTCGCCGGAGGACGTGCTCAACGTGAAGGTGACCCCGTGAACCTTTCGGTGGCGATGCTCTCGGTGCACACCTGCCCCCTCGCCGCCCTGGGCGGCAAGGAGACCGGCGGGATGAACGTCTACGTGCGGCAGGTCGCGCGCGAGCTCGGGCGCATGGGGCTCCACGTCGACGTCTTCACCCGGTCGCAGAACCCGACGATCCCCCGGGTGGTCGAGCTCGGTCCCGGCGCCCGCGTGGTGCACCTGCCCGCGGGCCCCGAGGCGCCGATGCCCCGCGAGGCGATTCATCCCCACCTCGACCAGTTCGCGGCCGGCGTCGAGGACTTCGCGCGGCAGAGCGGCATCGCCTACGACGTGATCCACTCGCACTACTGGCTCTCCGGGGTGGCCGGCCTGCGGCTCCGGGAGAAGTGGAGCGCCCCGCTCGTGCAGATGTTCCACACCCTCGGCCGGCTCAAGAACGCGGTGGCCCAGAGCCCGCCCGAGCTCGAGCCCGCGCTGCGCCTCGACGAGGAGACCCGCATCGTGGCCGAGGCCGACCGGGTGGTGGCGGCCAACGTGGTGGAGCGCGCGCACCTGGTCTGGCATTACGGCGCGCGTGCCGATCGCATCTCGGTCATCCCGTGCGGCGTCGACACCGACCTGTTCCAGCCGATGGACCCCGCGAAGGCCAAGGACCTGCTCGAGCTGCCGCCGGACCCGCTCCTGCTCTACGTGGGCCGGATGCAGCCGATCAAGGGGCTCGACACGCTGCTCGAGGCGATGACCAAGGTGCCGGTTCTACGCCGCCGCGGCCGCGACCGTGGTCCCGTCGCACTACGAGTCGTTCGGGATGGTCGCGCTCGAGGCGATGGCGTGCGGGAGCCCGGTGGTGGCCTCGCGCGTGGGCGGGCTCACCACCACGGTGCAGGACGGGGTGACCGGCCGCCTCGTGCCCGAGAGCGACCCGGCCGCGCTGGCCGCCGCGATGACCGCGCTGCTCGACGGCCCCGAGGGCCGCCGGCTCGGCCAGCAGGCCACGCGCTGGGCGGCCGAGCACCGGTGGCCCTGCGTGGCGGAGGCGGTGTGCCGCCTCTACGCGGAGCTGCGCCCCGGCGCCGTGCAGCATCTCCCCCAGGCCCAGTGCCGGGGCTGGAGCTGACATGGCCACTCGGCGCGCCTCCGCCCTGACCGTGAACGGCCGGTCGTATGCGTGGCCGGACCGCCCGCTGGTGGTGCTGTGCATCGACGGCTGCGAGCCGGACTACGTGCGGCAGGCCATCGGGTCGGGGGCGATGCCGTATCTGGCCTCCGCGCTGCCCGGCGGGACCGAGCGCCTGGCCGACTGCGTGGTCCCGAGCTTCACCAACCCCAACAACCTCTCGATCGTCACCGGGGTCCCTCCCGCCGCGCACGGCATCTGCGGCAACTACTTCTTCGATCGCGAGGCGGGGGCGGAGGTCATGATGAACGACCCTCGCTACCTGCGGTGCGGCACCATCCTGGCCGCCTTCGCGCGCGAGGGCGCCCGCGTCGCGGTGGTCACCGCCAAGGACAAGCTGCGTCGGTTGCTCGGGCACGAGATGCCGGGCGTCTGCTTCTCGGCCGAGAAGGCCGACGAGACCACCGTGGCCGAGCACGGCATCGCGGACGGCCTCGGCCTGGTCGGGATGCCGCTGCCGTCGGTGTACAGCGCGGAGCTGTCGGAGTTCGTGTTCGCGGCCGGGGTGAAGCTGCTCGAGTCGATGCGCCCGGAGATCATGTACCTCTCCACCACCGACTACGTGCAGCACAAGCACGCGCCGGGCACGCCGGAGGCCAACGCGTTCTACGGCATGATGGACGGCTACCTGGCCAAGCTGGCCGGACTCGGCGCCACCCTCGCGCTCACCGCGGACCACGGGATGAACGCCAAGACCGACGCGAGCGGCCGGCCGCGCGTGATCTACCTCCAGGACGCCCTCGACGGATGGCTGGGCGCGGCCCAGGCGCGGGTGATCCTGCCGATCACCGATCCCTACGTCGTCCACCATGGGGCCCTCGGCTCCTTCGCCACCGTCTACCTGCCGGCCGGCGCGGATGCGGAGCGGCTGCGGGAGCGCGTGGCGGCGCTGTCCGGGATGGAGGTGGTGCTGGGGCGCGAGGCGGCCTGCCGGCGCTTCGAGCTGCCGCCCGACCGGGTGGGCGATCTGGTGGCGGTCTCCGAGCGGCACGTGGTGATCGGCACCAGCGAGGCGCGCCACGACCTCTCCGGGCTCGATGCTCCGCTCCGCTCGCACGGTGGCATCAGCGAGCAGACGGTGCCGCTCCTGCTGAGCCGGCCGACTCCCGGCGTGCCGGCTGGCCGGCGCTTGCGGAACTTTGACGTTTTTGACCTTGCCCTGAACCATGTGCGGTGAGGTCAGGGTTTCGGCGGGCGACCGTCTAGTTCTTCAAGCTCTTCATCTGCGGGGGCCTAGAAATGGCCCCCGCACTCCCCCAGTGGCGGGCAACCCTGTACTGCTTCGTCGGCGCACTTCCTCAGCCTGACCTCGACCGTCGTGCCTGGCGTGCCCGATAGCGCTCGCGCCGTCATCGTTGGGGGCGGCATCGTCGGCACCAGCGTTGCGTATCACCTGACCAAGCTGGGGTGGCGCGACGTGGTGCTGCTGGAGCAGGGGAGCCTCTCGGGCGGCACCACCTGGCACGCGGCGGGGCTGGTGGGCCAGCTGCGCTCGTCGAGCAACCTCACTCGGCTCATCCGCTACAGCGTCGATCTCTACGGCCGGCTCGAGGCCGAGACCGGCCAGTCCACCGGCTGGAAGCAGTGCGGCAGCGTCAGCGTCGCGCGCACCGCCGAGCGAATGATCCAGTTGCGTCGGAACGCGTCGGTGGCCAACGCCTACAGCGTCGAGGCCCACGTGATCTCGCGCGAGGAGGCGGGGCGGCGCTACCCGCTCATGCGCACCGACGACCTGGTCGGCGCGGTGTGGATCCCGGGCGACGGCAAGGCCAACCCGGCCGACGTGACCCAGGCGCTGGCCCGGGGGGCGCGCGCGGGCGGCGCGCGGCTGCTGGAGGGCGTCAAGGTCACCGGGGTGCGCCTCGAGCGGGGCGCGGTCGCCGCGGTCGAGACCTCCGAGGGTCCCATCACCACCTCGATCCTGGTCAACTGCGCCGGGATGTGGGCGCGGGAGCTCGGCCGCATGAGCGGGGTGACGATCCCGCTCCACGCCTGCGAGCACATGTACATCGTGACCCAGCCCATCGCGGGCGTCTCGCCCGATCTGCCGGTCCTGCGCGATCCGGACGGCCACATCTACGTCAAGGAAGAGGTGCGCGGTCTCCTGATGGGCGGCTTCGATCCGTGGGCCAAGCCGTGGGGGACCGACCGCATCCCGGACGGCTTCTCCTTCCAGACCCTCAAGGAGGACTGGGAGAAGTTCGAGGTCCTGATGACCAACGCGGTGCAGCGGCTGCCCGACCTCGAGACCGCGGAGGTGCGCACGTTCCTCAACGGGCCGGAGTCCTTCACCCCCGACAACTACTTCATCCTGGGCGAGGCCCCCGAGGTGCGCCGCTACTACGTGGGCGCCGGCTTCTGCTCGGGCGGCATCGCGGCGGCGGGCGGGGCGGGGCGCGCGCTCGCGGAGTGGATCGTGGAGGACCGGCCGCCGATGGATCTCTGGCAGGCCGACATCCGACGCTTCGCTCCCTTCCACGCGGACCCGCGCTTCCTCCGCGAGCGGGTCAGCGAGATCGTGGGCGTCCACTACAACATCGCGTTCCCGAACCGCGAGCTCGCGAGCGGCCGGGACCTGCGCCGCTCCCCGCTCCACGAGCGCCTGCGCGCGCGGCGCGCGGCCTTCGGGGCCAAGATGGGCTGGGAGCGCGCCAACTGGTTCGCCCCCGAGGGTGTCGAGCCCGCGCCGGTCTACTCGTTCGGGCGCCAGAACTGGTTTCCCTACGCGGCGGCCGAGCACCGGGCCGCGCGCGAGGCGGTGGCCGTCTTTGACCAGACGTCGTTCGCCAAGCTCCGGGTGCAGGGAGCGGATGCGGAGGCGGTCCTCCAGCGCCTCTGCGCGAACGACGTGGCCGTCCCGCCGGGCCACATCGTCTACACCGGCATGCTGAACGAGCAGGGGGGCTACGAGAGCGACCTCACCGTCACCCGCCTGGCCGCGGATGCCTACCTGGTGGTGACCGGATCGGCCCAGAGCACGCGCGACCTCGACTGGATCCGCCGCCATCTGCCCGACGACGCCCGGGTCACCGTCACCGACGTGACCGACGCCTGGGCGGTGCTCGGGGTGATGGGCCCGCGCTCCCGCGAGCTGCTCGGGCGCGCGAGCGGGGCCGACCTCGGCAACGCCGCGTTCCCGTTCGGCGCGTCTCGGGAGATCGCGATCGGACCGGCCACCGTGCGGGCCTCGCGCATCACCTACGTGGGCGAGCTGGGCTGGGAGCTGTACGTGCCGGTCGCGGCGGCTCCGGGCGTGTACGATGTCCTCCAGGAGCACGGCCGGGACCTCGGGCTGCGCGACGCCGGCTACTACGCGATGGACTCGCTGCGGTGCGAGAAGGCCTACCGGGCGTGGGGCCGGGAGGTCA